>Ga0180009_10002797_pt1 | contig 20311 bp, 18 predicted proteins | sample OS_PC_MetaG_FD_123537 | JGI IMG/M metagenome (GOLD analysis project Ga0180009, IMG submission 123537) | Groundwater microbial communities from the Aspo Hard Rock Laboratory (HRL) deep subsurface site, Sweden - OS_PC_MetaG | ecosystem: Environmental > Aquatic > Deep subsurface > Groundwater...
CCCCTGGTTCCCGGCCCTGCTGATGCTGCCCTTCGTCGCCATCTGGGGCATGAAGTTCAACGACGTCATCTTCAACGTCTGCGTCGGCGCGTTCAACCCGGTGCTGGTCTACCTCGTACTGCGGCGACTGGCCGCCCTCAAGCTGAGCCCGCGCTCGTTGCACGACGACCTCTGGCTCACCGCGTGCTTCGCCTTCGGCACCGTCCACTTCTACTCCTCGGTGCTGGGTCAGGTCTGGTACACGGCGCACGTGGTTGGCGTGACGCTGACCTGCCTCTACGTGCTGGCGGCGCTGGAAGGCAGGCACACGCTGCTCGCCGGCCTGTTCCTCGGCCTCGGCTTCGTCACTCGCACGCCGATCCCGTTCACCTTTCCCCTGCTGCTGGGCGAGATCCTGCGGCGCAACCTGGAGCCGGCGACCGAGGCGCAGCGCGAGGTCGACAGTGATCCGTGCAACCGACCGCCGCTGGTGGCATGGATCCGCAGCTACCTGCCGCGCGTCCGCTGGCGGCCGGCGATCGGGCAGACACTTCTGGCTGCCCTCCCCGCGTCCGCCGTGGCCGTCGTGGCCTTCGTCTTCAACTACCTGCGCTTCGACCGGGCGATGGAGTTCGGCCACTACTACCTCAACGTGCGCTGGACCGAACGGATCCAGCGCTGGGGGCTGTTCAACTACCACTTCCTCTCCCGCAACCTGGCGGTGATGTTCACTCTGCTGCCGCGCATCATGACAAAGTCGCCGTACGTCAAGATCAGCTGGCACGGGCTGGGCCTGTTCTTCACCACGCCGATCTTCGCCTACCTGATCTGGCCCCGGAGACGCTCGCCGATCCAGCCCTGGCTCTACCTCAGCGTGCTGCTGCCGATGGTGCTGCACCTGTTCTACCAGAACTCCGGGTGGGTGCAGTTCGGCTATCGCTTCAGCCTGGACTACACGATCTTCCTGATGGCGCTGTGGGCCGTCGGCGGCCACCGCATGGGGCTGCTGGCCCGGGCGCTGATCCTGTTCGGCATCGGGGTCAACACCTTCGGGGCGATCACCTTCGGCCGCTACTGGAGCTTCTACTGGGACGGGATGTTCCCGGTTCAGTAGCAGGAGGCGTGTTGCGGACCATGAAGCCCTCCTTTAGAATGACGTCCCTGAGATCAACAAGGCGGTACCCGTGAACGACCAGGACGACGGAACTGTTACCAAGGGGCTACTGTACACCGACGGAGATACTGGCGCTCTCAAGGTGCGCCACTACGTGCTGAGCGTGGTTGCAGGACCCGATGCCGGACTCGAGCGCAAGCTGGAGGTGGGCACGCTGATGGTCGGCACGCACGAGAACAACGACATCGTGCTGACCGATCCCACCGTGTCTCGCTACCACATGGAGATCCAGGTCCGCGCCGAGGGGATCCGCATCACTGACCTCGACAGCACCAACGGCACCTACCTCGGTGACACCCGACTGGGGAGCGTCATGGTGCGCGGGCGGTCGCGGCTGCTGGTCGGCGGGGACACCCGGATCGAGATCGCTCCGGCCGACGAGCACGTCGCGATGGAGCCTTTTGGCACCAACTACTTCGGCCGCGCCTTCGGCGCCAGCAAGGCGATGAACGACGTGTTCAGCCTGCTGAGCCAGGTCGCGCCCACCGACACCAATGTGCTGATCCAGGGCGAGACCGGCACCGGCAAGGAGCTGCTGGCGGAGGCGGTCCACGCCGTCAGCCGGCGCAAGGACGGCCCGTTCGTGGTGGTGGACTGCGGCGCGATCCCCCGTGACCTGATGGGGTCCGAGCTGTTCGGGCACGCAAAGGGGGCCTTCACCGGCGCCACCTACGCAAAGCGCGGGCTGGCCGACGAAGCCAACGGCGGGACGCTGTTCCTCGACGAGATCGGCGAGCTGCCGCTCGACCTGCAGCCGCAGCTGCTGCGCATCCTGGAGAAGCGTGAGGTGCGTCCCATTGGGGAGACCCGTCCCCACAAGGTGGACCTGCGTGTCATCGCCGCCACCAACAGAGACCTGAAGTCGCAGGTGAAGAACGGCCGGTTCCGCGAGGATCTCTTCTTCCGCCTCGCCGTGGTCAATGTCGTCGTGCCGCCGCTTCGAAAGCGCAAGGAGGAGATCCCGGAGCTGGTTCGCATCTTCATGAAGGAGCTGGACAAGGGCAGCTTCGAGGTGCCCGATGCGATCATGCACCAGCTGAGGGACCATGAATGGCCGGGCAACGTACGGGAGCTGCGCAACGTGGTGGAGCGCGGGCTCTCCCTGGCAACGGCTGAGATCATGCCCGACACCGATCCCAACGAGATCGACGCCGACAACATCGCGGACGGCAAGATGCCCGCCGAGATGATGGACATGCCGTTCAAGGAGGCCAAGGGCATGCTGGTGGAGGCCTTCGAGCGTGAGTACCTCACGCAGCTGCTGGGCCGTCACCGGGGGAACATCTCCCGCGCCGCCCAGGAGGCCGGGATCGACCGCAACTACATCCACCGTCTGGTGAAGAAGTACGACATCCCCGTCGAACGGGACTGACAGCCCTCTACAGCACCTCCCTCAGCCGCATCGAGTCGATGTCCAGGAACCGGATGCCCGCCTCGTAGGGCGCGCTCCTGCGGGCCCAGACCACCTGCCCCACCAGGTCGAGCGGCGCCGACCCGCGCTCCAGCGAGATCCGCAGCTGGACCTGCGTCCCCGGCTGCTCGCAGCCGGTCAGAGCGAGCCTGACGCCTCCGAGCCCGATATTCACGATCCCGGTGCAGTCGACGCCCTCCCTGCCCGAATACTCAACGACGCCGACGCGATCCTGCCGAGCGTATCTACGTCGCTCTGCTGTCGAGCTCATGACCGCACAGTATCACATCTCGCCGCCGGGGAGACTGACATGCTCGCCGAGGAGGTTGAGCAGCCGCTCGAGCTGGTCGGTCAGCGCCGATGCATCCATCAGCTGGCCCGAACGGCCGGCGTGCTCGATGCGGTAGGCCAGGCTGCGCACCCCTTCCGCGGTGACGTTGGCTGCCGCATCCATCAGGGTGTGGGCGCTCCTCTGGACTCCGGCCCGGTCGGACCGCTTCACCGAGTCGCGGACGGCCTTGAGCAGCGGCACCGCCCCCCTGAGGAAGGTGCGGAGCACGTCGCGACAGAGATCCTCGTCTCCATCCAGACGCTCGAGCAGCTCACGACGGTTGAACAGCGCCGATGTCCGCGCCCCCGCGCCGTCGAGCGGCGGCCGCGATTCCCCCACCAGCTTGTCGATGGCCCGGCTGACCACATCGGACTCCACGGGACGCAACAGACAGTCGTTCATCCCGGCGGCGATGCAGAGAGCTGGAGCATTGGTCGAGTCCCGCGTGGTGATGCCGATGATCGGGATGCCGTGCTGGCGCACGGCCGAGCTTGGATCGCGGATCAAACGGGCTGTCATCACCCCGTCGCGCTCGGGGAGCTGGACGTCGATCAGCAGCAGGTCGCGCCTTTCGCGCGTCAGGACCGACACGGCGTCCGCGCTGCCGGTTACCGCCTCGGCGTGATACCCCAGTCGTTCGAGGATACGCAGCGTCAGCATGCAATTGACCGGGTTGTGCTCCACCACCAGGATCCGCAGTGAGTGCTTTCGCCGCTCGGCCAGCGCATGCTGCGTGATGATGCCCGCCGAATGCGCCCCACCGGCGATCGCCGCCAGACAGGTGTGGAGCTCCGAGGAGCGAACCGTCTTGGTCAGGTAGGCGACATAGCCCGCGGCGGACATGCGCGCCGCGTCGCCACGCTGGGTCACCGCCGTGATCAGGACCAGCTGGGTGCTCTCGAGGACAGGATCCCGATTGATCTCTCGGCCGAGGTTCTCGAGCTCGGCGACCGTCGCTGCCAGGTCCACCAGCACCACCTGGAACGGATCACCCGCCTGGACCGCGGCGTGCAGCTGCGCCAGGGCTCCATCGCCGCCGAACGCCTCCACGTGGCGACAGCCCCAGCCCTCCAGCCGCCGGGACAGGGCCACTCTCGTGGTGGCGTCGTCACAGACAACGAGCACTCGCTGGCTGGCGATGGCCCCGATTGACTCGTCCAGCGACGAACGATCCTGGCGTTCGAGCACCGCCGTGAACCACGAGGTGAGGCCGCCGAGGCCGGGTTGCTGCCCGATGTCGCCACGCATCATGCGGGCCAGGTGGCCGGCGAGGGCCATCCCGAGCCCGGCCGGCGCGGGTGCGACCCCGCCCGGCAGGGTGACGGCGAAACGCAGGGTGACGGTGTCCTCGGTCTCGCTGGCGACGGCCACCTGCAGCGTCACGTCACCGTCGCGACCTCTTCGGATCGCGTGCCCCACCAGGCTTGTGATCACCTGGCGCAGCCTTCCGGGGTCACCGCGCAGCAGCGCCGGGACCGCATGGTGGACACGGCAGGAGAGCGTGATGCCCCTGTCGCGGGCACGCAGCGACAGACTGCGCGTCACCCCGTCCATCATCACCCGCAGGTCGAAATCGATCTGCTGGACCTCCAGTCGGCCGGCCTCGATGTTGATGTAGTCCAGCAGGTCGTCGATATGGTCCAGGGCCGCCTCGGCCTCGGTCAGGATGCCGTGCACGTGATCGCGCTGGACGGGGTCCAGGCTGGTGTCCAGCAGTGTGCGTGTGGTCTGGAGCAGCTGGTTCACCGGTCCGCGGACCCGGTCCCCCGCCTCCGCGAGCCACTCACCTCCCCCCAACGTCTTCGTTGATGACATCTTCGAAATCCAGGCCGGAGCATATGCGATATTGAGGGCGATGACACCTATTGTGGTCCGGTGGGGCGGGCGGGCGGAGCATACAATCGCCGTGAGCTCGGGCCCATTGGCGGGATGGAGGATCCAAGAGATCCGGAGCGGCGGTACCGGATCAGGCCCTGGCTCACCGCCCAGCCTTGTTGGCAGCGCGGATCGAGCTCACCAGGGCCTGGCTCAGCTCCCGGGACGAGAACAGCGCCCGCACGAAGGTGCTCAGCGCGCCCTCCTGCGCCATCCGTACGCGCTTTGAAACCAACGGCTGCTGTCTGCTGTCGAGGGCGCGCGACGACCGGACCGTGCTATCGAATATCTTCTTCCCCCCCTCGACAACGCGAACACGCGCCTCGATGGAGGCCTGGGCCTTCCCGGGAGCGACCGCCACCCAGAACTTCACCTCTCCCTCGAAGGTGAAGCGCGTCAACGGCTGCTTGGTTTGCCCCACGGGCTTGTCCGTCTCCGTCTCCGGGGCGCTCTTGTTCTCGTACGCCGCCATCTTCTTGTGCGCCGCCAGTTCCACCACCCACTCCAGGATCTCGAGCTGTCGCGCCACGGCCAGCGTCACGCTGTCCGCACTGTTGGGCACCTCCGCGTGATCGGCGCCACCGGCGACCGGGCGGCACGTGAAGCCAACCATCGCCCCCAGGGTACGCCCGCCGCGGGCCTCGTCGACCCCCCGCAGGACGAGGGAGGGATCAGCGTCGATCCGGACCACATTTGTGCTGCGGTAGGCCTCGAGGCGAACGGCCCCGGCCCGCGTGACCTCGGCCTTGGCGCCGTCGTGCGACTGGCTCGTTCGGGGCCGGATAGTGCGGTCCTCGCCGCCGCTCTTGGGGATGGGGGCCAGCTTGGGGACGGGTCTGCGGAGCGCCTCGGCGGTCGAGGCCTGGCCCGTCGAGGACTTCTCCTGACAGCCGCCCATGAGCAGCCCGAGCATCATCATCAGCGGTAGCTGGAGTCGGCCAGACACTCTCGATACCCTCCGTGCCAATGTCACGAGGTGGGAGTATAGCGCGATGGTCCCCCTGATGGACACCGGCACCGTGCCCCTCCTTGGCGGCAGGTCAGCCAGCCGCAGCCAACAGCTCGTCCATGTTGTCCGGGCCGATGCGCCGCTGGCCCTGCTCGATCTCGTGGATCAGGCGGGTCAGGGCGGCGTTGAGGGGCACATCGACGCCAGCCTTCGCTGCCTGTTCGAGCACGTATCCATTGAGGAAGTCCACCTCGGTCGGCCGCCCCCGCTCCAGGCTCTGGAGGCTGGACGGGGGCCTGCTCCAGCGCAGCGCAGGCCCTGGGGTGGACGGTGAAGCCATCCTCGGGGGTGGTGACTCTCAGGCCGTACTGGTTGATCTCCTCGGCGATCTCCCTGTTTCCGGTCACCAGCACCGGATCGTGGCCCGACCGGATCATCTCGCCAGCCAGCACACCGCCGATTCCGCCGATTCCTTCGATCAGAGCTCGCATGGTCCTCCTGCAGCAGCTCAGGGCTCGACAGGCTCGTCGCCCTCCTGGGGGGGAGCGACCTGCTGCGAGCGCCCGGTCGGCGCCGTCCGCTCCGGGCGCCGGCGCGTGGCGGGCGAGCGCCTGCGCAGCCGGGCAGGGCGCCGTCGCCGAACTCGACGCCGAGGCTGCGGCGCAGCCTTCACCTTCAGAGCGGGAGCGTCGCGGTGCAGCAGCGCCCAGCTGAAGCGCCCCGCGCCGGTCAGCGTGACCCGGGCCTGCCGCACGCCGCCGGCGCGTGGACAGAGCCTCGCCGTCGTCGCCATCTCGTTTGTCCGGCCGGCGGTATGCTCCTCGCGCGACCTGGCCTGGAGTCGCACCTGGGTGATCCGCCTGCCCGCGCCCAGCGCCAGGGCGTAACACTTGCCCTGCTCCAGAGTGAGATAGAGGGTGGTCGGCCCAAAAAGCACCCTCCCCTGCTGGACCGCCCCGATCCCGGCGTATCCCTCGCCCTTCAACCGTTCGACCTCGGCGTCCAGGTGCTGGCGACCCGGATCGCCAAAGAACGCGTGGTACAGCCCCAGCTGGTAGGCGACGAAGCCCACCACCAGCAACGGCAGCAGCTTGAGCGGAAGCGTCAGCACCCAGCTCACCGCCGACCGGCGACGCCCCTCGCGCTTCTCCTTCTCCTTTTGTGCGCGGCGCTCCCCCTCGCTGCGGACCTTCTCCTCGGCCTTTCGTCGCGCGCGCTCCGCCTTCTCCATCTGCTGTCTTCGCCGGTCGGCGTCCGGCACGGGTCTGGCGAGCCCGCAGTACTCGCAGGTCATCTCCAGGCCGGTGGGTGGAATCGCGGTGAACGCTCCGCACTGAGGGCACTTGGAGGACTTCATCCCGGGCATTGTCGCCGGCTCCGAGCCGGGACTCAAGCACCGTGCGCGTCGTGCTTGTCATCGGCGGCACACTGCACGTAGGATCGGTTGCCTGGTCGTGGAATCGGGCGAGTGGCCGCGGAGGAGCTGGCAGATGTCCAACTACATGCGCTTCATCGTCACGGACGGCGAGCTTCGCCTCGAGGAGATCGCACAGGCGCTGAAGGCGCTGGACGGCGACTACGATCTGCGCCTCCACGGCGATCAGCGCCACCACTCCGGTGACCTGTACCACGGGGACAGGCTTGGCGGCGAGATCGAGGTCAACCGTCCGGGAGACGATCTGTTCGAGGACGAAATCGGGGAGTTGATGGCGCTGCTGGAGGACGTCGATGATGAAGCACGCGACGGCGTGATGGCGACGCTGCAATCCGCCACCGGGATGGTGGCGTTCCGCGTCCTGGAGCAGGACGGGCGCTCGCTCGACCTGCTGTGGCAATGGCTGCACGAGCATCGAGAGGGGCTGTTGCAGGCAGACGGCGAAGGATACTACGATCGGGACGGACTGGTGCTCACGCTGGAATGAGCTCGGGTGCTTCATCCCGGGCAGGGGCGCGAGGACCCGAGCTCCCCACACAGCGGAAGGGACGATCGATCGATGGCAGCCGGAAGACTCAGACTCGTTGGCTGTGCCACCATCGTGGCGCTGGCCCTGCTATCCCGCCCCGCCGGCGCTGAGGTCTCTGGCGAGCCGGGGAGCTGCGCCCCGCCCTGTCGCACTGGCTTCTTCTGCCAGGCCGGCAAGTGCATCAGTCTGTGCAACCCACCCTGTCCCGACGGTCAGCGCTGCGTCGAGGGCGACTGCCAGCCGATCCCGCGCGTGGGCAAACCCGACCGGGACAACTTCCTGGCCTTGCTGGGTGTGTTTCACGGCGGGCTCAACAACCCGGCCCAGAACATGGGGGAGCTGCGCGTCGAGTTCGCAGGCCGCTACACGTCGTTCGAGATCGGGCCCGCGTTCGGCAACCAGCTGATCGCGCTGCGTTCCGCGATCCAGGGCCACGTGCCGTTCCAGCCCTTCAAGGGTCACCCGTTCTTCGTCATCCCGACGATCAAGGTCGGATACACCTTCGGCTGGATCGACGACGGCAAGGATACGCACAAGCAGGACCTCTTCATCACCCCGGGGGTGCGGCTGCGCTACGACATCATCCCCCGCATGGCGCTGCTGCTCGACCCGTTCCAGCTGCAGATCACCTTCCTGCGGCTCCGCAGCGAGCAGGGGGTCAACGTCCACCGCACGAACGAAATCCCGGTCAGCTGGAACCTGGCCCTGGGGCTGGCGTTTCTGTACTGAATCACCCGGACCTCAGTCCAGCCGCCACTTCCCGGGCGCGAGGTTGCCATTGGGCGCCCTCTCGACGCTGAGCACGACGGCGCTGGTCGTGATCGCGCTCGCGGCGACCACTCCCACCACGGTCCAGAACCACCACTTGCGGTAGAACGGCCTGCCCGGCCGGGAAACACCACTGACCTGGATGGTCAATGGACGCTCCGGCGAGCCGACCCGGCCGATTGTGTTGCCGGTGGCGTCTCGCGCCTCGATGAAGTACTCGAGCTGGTAGCCGTAGCTGTCGCGCGGCAGGATCAATCGCGCCAGCATCCTCCCCTGTCCCGGAAACTGGATCGTGCGATAGGTCAACAGCCCGCCCCGTCGCCAGTGCAGTATCACCTGACGGACCATCTCCTCCCCCCGTACCACGCTGACCCTGCACTCGAGGGTGCGACCCGCCACCGCCTTGCCCGGAACCGAGTGCTCCAGGGTCACCGTGGCATGCGGCTGATAGCCCGGGACGAACGACTGCTTCACGGACTCGAAGAACTGCTTCAGTTTCGGCGATCCACTCGGATCCCGCAGCACATGGCCGGGGTCCAGACCGAGCAGGTTCTCGAAGGCATCCCTGGCCCGCTCGCGTTCCCCGAGGATCAGGCAGGACAACCCCAGCATCTCGAACGCGTCCGCCTTCTCGCCGATGGTCGCGAGGGGACTCTGCACCACGGGGGTCAGCAGCCGGATCACCTGCTCGTACTCCTGCGCAGCATACTGCCGTCGCGCCCGGGCCACCTTCTGGGCCAGGGGGGATGACGCCGCCGGGCCGGCGCCGGTCAGCACCAGCAGGGCCAGCGCCGCCGCCACGACGAGCCGCCAGCTGGCTCTCATTGCACCGCCTTCTGCTGCGACAGCCAGCCTGCGCCCTGGGGCCCGCCGCCCAGGACCAGGTCGAGCACGTCGTCCCCGTCGATGTCCGCGGCGGCAAGCCGTGCGGCCCCCGGCAGCAGGGGCTTCTCGACGAAGACACCCTTACCCTCGTTGTTGTAGATCACGGAGCTGGTGTCGCGCGCCAGGACGAGGTCGACGTCGCAGTCGTCGTCCAGGTCGACCGCGAGGATGTCGTTCACCGTCTCGGTGCTCACATTGAGCAGGGCGTTCTTGCTGAGCTCCAGCTTCACCGAGTTCGCGGTGCTCTTGTTGATGTAGACCAGCGGCAGATCAGAGACGTTCCCCAGCACCACGTCATGCAGACCGTCGCGGTCAAAATCCCCGACCGCCACGCTGCGCGCCTGGCGCGCGTCGGTGACCACCATCCGATCGAAGGTGAGTGTGCTGCTGTCGACGTAGTGGTTGATCAACGCCAGGGCGGTGTTGCTGGACGTGTTGCCCCGTGACAGCACGATGTCGGGATAGGAGTCGATCCGCGTCTCCCCGCCCCGGTTGATGAACCCGATGCCGACATCGGTGACGTCGCCCAGGTCCGCCGGCAACATCGACGACTCGTCGCGGAAGCTGCCAGCGTCGTTGCCGTTGTTCAGCAGCAGCTTCACCTCCGAAGGCGAAACCAGCACCAGGTCGACGAAGCCATCGAGGTTGAGGTCGGCCGCCGCCAGGTGGTGGAAGTCCCCCTGCACCATCACGGCTCCGTCCTGCTGCTGGAACGTCCCGTCCGGCCCGTGCCGCCACACCTGAGCCCCACCCTGCTCCTGCAGCAGCACGAGGTCCAGGTCGCAGTCGTTGTCCACGTCGACGGCCGCCAGATCCCGCACCGCCTTCTGGCCCACGGGGGGCAGCCCCTCGGGCAGCTGCCGCACCCGATCGAGGTAGGCAAAGCGACGCGCCTCGCCGGACCATGCAACCACCACCGCGCTGGGCGCCGAGGCGATTGGCACGGCCGCCACCGCGCTGCCTGCATTGCTGGTCAACGGCTCGACCCAGGTGAAGGTCCCCTGACCCTTGCGCAGGCCGCATCGCTGGACATAGATGTCCTTCTCCTGGACCTTGTGCTCCTCGAAGGCCGCGCTCTCACGAGCCCACGAGACCTCCGACCCTCGCCGCTCGCCGCGCAGCAGCACCTCGAACCCGCTCCTGTTCCGCTCCCCCGGCAGCACCGACAGCGTAAGCGGCGTGCCCGCCTGGTCCTCGCTCAACGGGTAGCGCTGGCCGAACTGAAACGTCCCGGAGGCTGCGAGCTGCAGGCAGACAGCGTCCAGGTCGTGTGGAATCTCCAGCCTGGAGTGGATCACCAGCGACACGGCCGTCTCGTCACAGGCCGCGGTGGCGGTGACAAGCAGCGGGACGAGGGTCAGCGTTAGCGAGGAGCGCACCACGGAAGAGCGATTATAGCACTACCGATCCGGGGGCACACGCCGGACGCGGAACCAGATCGCCAGCAGCAGCAGCCCAAGTGCAGTCCGGTGTCGTACCAAGGCACCTGGGCTAGCAGGCTTCTAAGACGTTGGAGGCTGTGCGTGTGGTAGGCTCGAGCAAGGGATGAGCATCGGGATTCCATTCGGCAAGTACCGTCTGATGCGCCGTCTGGCGCGTGGAGGCATGGCCGAGGTCTTTCTTGCCTCCCAGCAGGGTCCCGGCGGGTTCGAGCGCACAGTGGCGGTGAAGCGTATCCTGCCCCACCTTGCAGACATCCCACAGTTTCTCGACATGTTCATGGATGAAGCCCAGCTCGCAGCCCAGCTGAGCCACCCCAACATCGCCCACATCTACGAGTTCGGTCAGGTCGAAGATTCCTATTTCATTGCAATGGAGTACATTGACGGCATCGATCTGAGCGTCGTCGTGTTGGAGGGCAGACAGCGTCCGATGCCGCTCCAGCATGCAGCCCGGATCATCGCTGATGTCTGCGCTGCACTGCACCACGCCCACCAGCTCAAGGGTAAGGATGGGCGCTCTTATGGCATCGTCCATCGAGACATCAGTCCGCAGAACATCCTGGTTTCCTTCGACGGGGCGGTGAAGATGGTGGACTTCGGCATTGCCAAGGCCGCCTATCACATCGAGCGAACCAGGCCCGGCGTCGTCCGCGGCAAGTTCACCTACATGTCTCCCGAGCAGGTGATGGGCAAACAGCTGGACGGACGCTCGGACCTGTTCAGCGCGGGAATCGTGCTCTACGAGCTCTGCACCTGCCAGGCCCTGTTTCCCCGCACTGACGCGGTCCAGGCGATGCAGCTGATCCGTAAGGCCGAGATCCCGCCGCCGGCGCGCGATGGCGAGCCTCTCCCCCCTCCCCTGACGAAGATCATCCAGCGCGCGCTGGCCCAGAACCGCGACGAGCGCTACCAGACTGCAGTGCAGATGCAGATGGACCTCGAGGAGTACCTGCGCTCCGCGGAGCAGCCCTCCAACTCCATCCTGCTCGCCGAGTACTTCAGCCAGCACTACCGCCGCATGAGACCGGAGCCAGGGGCATCCGAGAGCAAGGGCACGGCCCACGTCGAGCGCACGGCCCGGGTGGAACGGAGGTCGGGGGGGCGGCCGATGGCCGGTGGGACCATGCCGGTCTACGGGGCCACCGACACCGAGGCAGACCGGCCCCTCTTCAGCGACGGCACGGTCGCCGAGATCGACGGCCCGACCCGTTTGCAGTCCAGACAGTTGCAGTCCGGTGGGGCGGGTGGGCGGAGCGGACAAATCGTCAAATCACAGGTCTCGGGCATCATCCACAGCCAGCCAACCGAACAGAAGGCCGTCGCCGACACCCGATACTCGCTGCACAGCACGTTGCTGGACCCGGATCTGCCGCGGACGCAGAGTGACATCTCGGACACCGGCGAGCTGGACCACCCCACCATCGAGATCGCCACCGGTCCCTCCCGCACCATCTCCACCGTGGACGAGGGCGCCACCACGCTGAACAGGGCGGGAGAACCCCTCCCGGCCGCGGCGCTGGCCAGCACGACTCTCGCGGTTCGCTCCTTTCGCCGCCGGCTGATCGTCACCAGCCTGATCGTCGTCGTCGCCATGGTGGGCGTGCTCGTCGGATACGTCATCTCGACCCCGCCGGCGCCGTTGGTCATGACCACGGACGCAACTGGCCCGCTGCCCTCCGACGTCGACTCGAGTGCCGCCGCCAACGCGGCGTTCGAGGCCGGCATGTCAGAGGGGACCCTGGTGGTCAGCAGCGACCCACCCGGCGCCTCGCTTGAGGTCGACGACCTGACGGTCGCTGGGGTGACACCCCTCGAACGGCGTTTCCCGCCGGGTGGACACATCCTGATTGTCTCGCTGGCGGAGCACGCACCCCAGCAGCAGGTGGTGCAGCTGGAAGCGGGCCAGATCCTGAAGGTGAGCTTCATCCTGCGCAAGCTGGCGCCGGAGAAGGTGGTCCAGCTCAGAGCCTCGCCGGGGCACCCGCCCAGGACTGCAGTCCGGAGAGGCGGGCGGGCGGAGCAGACAAGTGCAGTCCGGCGGGGCGGGCGGGCGGAGCAGACAAGACGAAAGCACCGGCGGAAACCGCGCCGGACTATCAAGGGCCGGCCGCCGCTGGTGCAGAGCAAGGGGTTGCCTCACGGCTACCTCAACATCACCTCCATCCCCTGGTCGTGGGTCTACCTGGGACGCAAGAAGCTGGGTCAGACCCCGCTGGCCAACGTCAAGGTCCCGGCGGGCACCCACCGGCTGTTCTTCTCGAACCCCGAGGGTGGAGAGACCTTCCGTACGGTGAAGGTGCAACCCGGGCAGGTGACCAAGCTACGCGTCAAGCTGCGGTGATCGGGGGGCGACGCAGGAGTTGGAGCAGGTCGTCGGGGAAGCGGCGCGGGCGGCCCGACGTGCCGGTGCAGGCATGAACCGTGTAGCCCTCGGCGAGCAACACGTCCGGGCTTCGGACCACCTGGTAACCGAAACGGACCCTGACCCGATCCACCGACTGCGGGATTGTCCGCACCTCGATCACGTCGTCATAGGCCGCGGGCTGGCGGTAGCGAACGTAGGCCTCGATCACCGGCATGGCCAGCCCCTCGGCCTCGATCTCGCGGTAGGGCCTGCCCCGTGCGCGGAGATACTGCCCCCTCCCCAGCTCGAACCACCTGAGGTAATTGCCGTAGTAGGCCACCCCCATCCGGTCGACCTCGCCATAGCAGACTCGCACCTCGACCGCCGTACAGAGCGCCTGGCTGTCCAGCTCGGCCGAAACGTCGTTCTGCACGTCGAGGGACACCGGCCGGCTACTCGGGCTAGTCATCGGGGAGGGGCAGCTTGCTGCCGCAGCCGGCGCAGAGCGGCGGGGGCGAGGCGAGGCCACAGTAGCGGCAGCGGATCTTGAGCGGTTCCTTCTCCCCGGCCTCGTCGTCCTGCCTCTTGACCAGGGACTGGACCGACATGCCGCAGCTGTTGCAGAAGCGGCCTTCCGTCTCGAGGTCGTGCTCGGCGCCGCAGTGGGGACACTTCATCGGTGATCCACCCTTGGGCTAGAAGAACGCCACGTGGAAAGCCTCGCGCCCGGCGAAGAGCGCGCTCTCGCCCAGCTCGTCGCCGATGCGCAGCAGCTGGTTGTACTTGGCGATGCGGTCGGAGCGCGAGGCCGATCCGGTCTTGATCTGCCCGGATCCAGTCGCCACCACCAGGTCGGCGATGAAGGAGTCCTCGGTCTCGCCGCTGCGGTGGCTGATGATCGTGGTCCACCCCACGCGGTGTGCCATCCGCACCGCCTCCAGGGTCTCGGTCAGGGTCCCGATCTGGTTGACCTTGATCAGCACGGAGTTAGCCGCCTTGCGCGCGATTCCCTCGGCGATCAGCTTGGTGTTGGTGACGAACAGGTCGTCGCCGACAAGCTGCACCCTCGTGCCGATGCGCTGGTGGAGCTTGGTGAAGCCCTCCCAGTCATGCTCGGCCATCCCGTCCTCGATGCTGACGATGGGGTACTTCTCGGCCAGCTTGACCCAGTAGTCCACCATCTGGTCCGTCGAGAGCTCCAGGTTGTCGCCGCCGAGGACGTACTTGTTCTTCTCCTTGCTGAAGAACTCGCTCGCCGCCGGGTCGAGGGCGATGCAGATCTGCTCCTTGGGCTTGTAGCCGGCGCGCTGGATCGCATCCATCACCGCCATCAACGCTGCCTCGTTGCTCTCGAGGCTGGGGGCGAATCCGCCCTCGTCCCCCACCGCGGTGTTCAGCCCCTTCTCCTTCAGCACCTTCTTCAGGTTGTGGAACACCTCGACGCCGGCGCGCAGCGCCTCGGGGAAAGTGTCAAACCCGACCGGCACGACCATGAACTCCTGGATGTCCACGTTGTTGTCCGCGTGGGCGCCCCCGTTGACGATGTTCATCATCGGGACCGGAAGGCGACGCGCGTTCACCCCGCCGAGGTAGCGATACAGCGGGATACCCAGCGCGTCAGCCGCTGCCCGGGAAGTGGCCAGCGAGACGCCCAGGATCGCGTTGGCTCCCAGGTTCGACTTGGTCGGGGTGCCGTCCAGGTCGAGCATGATCTGGTCGATGCCGACCTGGTCCAGCGCATCACACCCAACCACGGCCGGGGCGATCTTCTCGGCCACGTTCTCCACAGCCTTCAGCACGCCCTTGCCCAGGAAACGGTCCTTCTCGCCGTCACGCAGCTCGAGCGCCTCGTGTTCACCGGTCGACGCGCCGGAGGGAACGGCGGCGCGCCCCAGGCTGCCTGCGGCAGTGTGTACCTCGACCTCCACGGTCGGGTTGCCTCTGGAATCCAGAATCTCGCGGGCGGAGATTTCTACGATCTCGGTCATCTGACCCTCCTGACAGGGCATGGCTGAAATACCGCTAACCTGCGCGAGTTACCAGAGTTCCCAGACAGGGTCAAGGGAGCCGTTTTTGCGGGCGCCGGCCCCCATCCGCTACAATCTACCGCCTTGGTGCCAGCCCACCAGGTCGAAGTTGACGCCGACCAGCCGGAGGTAGCCGCGAATGCGCAGTCGAGTCCGTCAGAAGCTCCAGGTGCCGACCCCGCGGGAGATCAACGAGCACCTCGACCGATACGTCATCGGCCAGGCGCGGGCCAAGCGCACCGTCGCGATCGCGGCGCACAACCACCTCAAGCGCTGCCACGCGAGGCGGGAGGGGGCGACTCTGCTTCGCAAGTCAAACATCCTGATGCTCGGCCCCACCGGCTGCGGCAAGACCCACATCGCCCGAAACCTGGCCAAGTTCCTCGACCTCCCCTTCGTCGTGATCGACGCCACCGAGTTCACGGAGGCCGGTTACTACGGCAAGGACGTCGAGGTAATGGTCGCCGAGCTTCTGTTCGCGGCGGGACACAACATCGAGGAGACCGAGCGGGGCATCATCTTCGTCGACGAGGTGGACAAGCTTGCCCGGCGCTCCCACAGCGCGCGGACGGGCGCGGGGAGCCGCGACATCGGAGGCGAAGGGGTTCAGCAGGGGCTGCTCAAGCTGCTCGAGGGCCGGGAGATCTTCGTCCCGCTCAACGTCACGCAGCACTGGAACAAGCACGACTTCGTCCAGGTCAACACCGAGGACATCCTGTTCATCTGCGCCGGGACCTTCTCCGACCTCGACATGTACAGCAGCACCACTCGCTCGATCGGCTTCGCCGACGACGGGATGCAGAGTGGCCAGCACCGCGTCAACACCAAGGACCTGCTGGACTACGGCATGATCCAGGAGTTCCTCGGCCGGCTGCCGGTGCTGGTGGGGCTCGAGCCGCTGGGACCCGACGACCTGCTCAAGATCCTCACCCTGCCCCCCGACAGCCTGCTGCGAGAGTACAAGGAGCTGCTCGCCCTGGACGACGTGGACCTGCACATCACCCAGGGGGCGCTGCGCGAGATCGTGGGCTACAGCATCGACCGGCGCGCTGGCGCGCGGGGCCTACGCTCCATCATGGAGGAGGTCTGCCACGACCTGCTGTTCGAGGCGCCGGAGCGCCGGGGCAACCGGGTGGTCATCGACCTGCCGCATGTCCGGCAGAAGCTGGCCGGGCTCGACGGGGTCGAGCTAAGCTGATCCTGCCTTCGGCCTGCGCGGCGTCCAGGGCTTGCCGGGGACGGATGTCGACTCCCACTCCGGCTCGATCCCCGGCAACTCCTCGATCGCGTCGAGCAGACCGTGGTCCATCAGCCGCGACTGCAGCTCGGCGCATCGCTCCCGCTCCACCAGCCCCCGCCGGCAGCTCTCGGCCAGTCGTATGGCCACCTCCTGTGCGGGGTGGCCCTGCGCGCGCAGGTCGGCGGCCACCCGCAACACCCCGCTCTCGGAGATGCTCCCCGCCTGCCACAGGCCAAGCGCCATCTGGAACGCCCCACGACAGAGGGCCACGTGGGGCCAGAAGTCGATCAGCGCCTCCGCCGAGCCGTGGCGCTCCATCCGGATGTAGGCCCGCTTCACGGCCTCGGTGCGCGGCAGCTCGGCGACCAGCCGACAGATGCCTCGCGCGTCGTCATCGGCCACGCCCTGCTGCAGCAGGATTGCGAGCAGCTGCTCCTGGTCCAGCCGGCCCGCCATGGCGTCGGCAAACAGCGCGAAGGTCAGCGCGTCAGACTCCAGATCGTCCCCGATCAGGATCTGTCGCGCTCCCCGGGGCAGCTCCTTGCGGTGCAGCAGCAGGGCCGTGAGCTTGAAGCCCACCTGCTCCTTGAGTCGCTTCAGGCGCAGGCTGGCCAGCACGCCGAGCCAGTCCTTGAACACGGTGCCGTCGAACTCAAGCCCGTCGAGCAGCATCTTGCGCTGGATCACCGGCCGCAGCTGAGAAGGGCTGGCGGAGATGAAGTACAGCGGGGTCTGCCGGCTCCTGGCCCCTGGACCACGCCGCACCTCGAGCAGCAGCGGGACCATGCCCTCGATCTCCTTCTTGTCGACGGCAAACTCGAATGGGATCTGCGCCAGCCCCTGCAGGGTCGAGAAGCGGGTGTGGAGGTAGGTCCGATCGATGTCGCAGACGAAGACCTCCCCGCTCCAGTCAGGCTCGAACACTCGCTCGTTGACGCTGCTGATAGGAAATGCCATCGGGACAGGCTACCCCCCTCCAGGTCACCGGAATCAATGGGCGTCTACGCACAAACGTGCATTCTTCTGTCATTGCAATAGCACAGCCATAGAAGAATGCACGTTTGTCGTGAGGTCGTCAGCGATCTCGGCGTGTTGCAGGGGGGTAGCCTGTCCCTACTCCCGCTGGACGTCGCGCGACATCAGCTCCTCCATCGCCTCCTGCACGCTCTTGCCCTCGTGGAGTAGGCCGTGGGCCGCCTGGACGATCGGCAGCTCGAGCCCCTGGTAGCTGGCATAGGCCTGCACCGACCGCGCCGTCTTCACGCCCTCGGCCACCATGAACATGCTGTCCTGGATCTGCTGCAGGGTCTCGCCTCGGGCCAGCCGCTCCCCAACCTGGTGGTTGCGGGAGTGAGGCGAGGCGCAGGTGGCCATCAGGTCGCCGATGCCGGCCATGCCGCCGAAGGTCAGGACCTGGGCACCCAGCGATGCGCCATAGCGCGCCATCTCGCTCAGCCCCCGGGTCAGCAGCAGCGCCTTGGTGTTGTCCCCCAGCTTCATCCCGTCCACCACACCGGCGCAGACCGCCACGATGTTCTTGAAGGCACCGCCCACCTCCGTGCCCACCACATCGGAGCCGCCGTAGACGCGGAAGTAGCTGTTGTGCAGGTACCTCTGCGCCGCACGGACCACGTCGTCGTAGTGTGACGCGACCAGCGTGCCCGCCGGATGGCGGGCCGCCAGCTCCTTGGCCAGGTTCGGGCCGCAGAGCGCCCCGATCTTGCGCACGCAGGTCTCCTCGCGCAGCACCTGGCTCATCCGCCGGAAGGTCTCCTGCTCGATGCCCTTGGTGCAGTGCACGATGACGTGCTCGCCATCGAGGTGGCTGCCCATCTCGTAGGCCACCTTGCGGAAGACGTGCGACGGCACCACCATCAGCATGAACTGGCAGCTCTCGCACAGCTGCTGCAGGTCGCCGGTGGCGCGGACCTTGTCCGACAGGGTGAGCTCCGGGACGTAGCGGCTGTTGGTATGCTCCGCGTTGATCTCCTCGCGCACCTCTTTCTCGTAGGCCCAGACCAGGGTGTCATGGTCGTTGTCGCCCAGGATCCTCGCAAGTGTCGTGCCCCAGCTGCCGGCACCCACAACTCCGACGCTGTTTCGCTTCATCGCTTGTCTCCGTTCAGGCGTCGCCCGAGGTCGTACCCCCGCAGCCGGTTGCCGTAGTAGAGCAGCAGGTTGCGGTCCTCGTGGAACACGCGGTCCCCGCGACGGACGGCCGCCGGCTGGCTGTGGTACAGACTGAATGCCCTGAGCGCGTCGGCCACCACCGCCTGGATGTCCCCTCCCTCCAGCAGTCGGTCCAGCCTCGGCCGCTCACCGTTGCCCGACCGAAGCGCCTCGATCACCTGCTCCACCTCGAGATGCACCTGCTCCATCGGGAAGGAGGCCACCTGCCCTCCGGTCCTGAGCAGCCGGTAGACGTCCTGACCCAGGTTGTGCCGACGCAGCAGGTTGAAGATCGAGTAGGCCACCAGATGGGTCGAGAGGATCACGTTGTCCCCGAGGAAGCTGCGTGTGATCGCGTCGGACAGCTCCCGGGTGTACTCCGAATCACGCTGGGCATCGTGGTAGGGCTGGCCGTCCCGCGTCACGTAGCGCGAGGTGTCCACCAGTCGACCACGGTTATCCAGGCTCCTGCCCTCGTGGTCCACGCGGTTGCCAAAGATGTCGAGCGGGGCGGAATAGGTCACCACGATCTTGGCGTCGAGGGACATCAGGTTGTTGATGAAGTTGTAGACCTGGCGCGGGCGCGAGAACTCGTCGTCCTCGATGATGTAGCGCGACTTGCCGACCTCCTTGAGGTGGTCGTCGATCAGGGTCTCCGCCTCGAGCACCAGGAGATAGGACAGCGTGCAGGGGACGATGTACAGATTGGGCCTCGGCTTGCCCGCGAGCAGGTTGTTGACGTAGGCGGTGACGGTGGTGCCCAGCAACCCCTTCTTCAGCTTGCGCTCCACCTCACCGCTGCGGCTGCGCGTGCCGCCGGGGAAGAACAGGTTGTTGTAGCCCATCTCCATCGAGCAGGTGGCGTAGTGCTTGAGCACGTCCTTGTACAGCGTGCACTTCTTCTTGCGGTCGACCTTGTACGCACCGAGGTTCCGCATGAAGAACGAGACCAGCGGGTTGGTGAACAGGTTCAGGCCGGCGCCGTAGGTCAGCGGAGGCAGGCCGAGCAGGTAGGTGACGTAGCCCAGGATGATGCTGTCCAGGTTCGACGAGTGGGTCGGGACCACGACCAGCGTACCGTGGTCCAGCAGCGAGCGGACATGGTCCACCTCGCCCTGGACCAGCAGGTGGCTGGCCAGACCGTGGCGCATCCCCTCCAGCGACAGCAGGCGCTTGGGGCTCATGGCGTTGAGCAGCCCCCACAGGCCCGGCGGAATCACGCTGGTGGCGAAGCGGTAGACCCTCTCGTTGAAGTTCCCCACCACCTCCGCCACGAACCGCTGGGCCATCTGCTCCAGCAGGCCGCGCAGATCGCGCTCCGACGCGTGCCCCATCCGGCGCAGCACCGAGTCGTAGAACGCAGCGTCCTCCTTGCCCCGGCGTCGGTCCCGCTCCAGCCGCTGCCGCTCGTAGAACAGCGTGTCGTTGACCAGCGTCTCCAGATAGCCCTCGGAGGCCGTCTTCGCCCGGTCTGTGTGGTGCTGGACCACGCGGCTCGTGACCTCCACCTGGATTCGCTGCCTGTCTTTGGGCTTCATCCCTGCTCCTGCGCGGCTGTGCCGGCGCGGCCGGCGGCGAAAGCGCGATTATCGCCAAACCGGTCGATTCACACAACGCCCTGGCAGGCTGTCGCAGTAATGATCCAAGGTCGCGGGGTCACGGGGTGGCGCACCTCGTCTCGGGCCTGACTGCCCGCCGAGGACCGCTGCGAGGGCAGTCCACCGGCTTGCGCCGGGGGTATCCCCGGAGCGGG
>Ga0180009_10002798_pt1 | contig 20310 bp, 20 predicted proteins | sample OS_PC_MetaG_FD_123537 | JGI IMG/M metagenome (GOLD analysis project Ga0180009, IMG submission 123537) | Groundwater microbial communities from the Aspo Hard Rock Laboratory (HRL) deep subsurface site, Sweden - OS_PC_MetaG | ecosystem: Environmental > Aquatic > Deep subsurface > Groundwater...
GGACAGTTTTTACAAGAAGAAATTCACGGTAACGGCTTTTAAGAAAAAGGGCAGCGGCTCAAATAAAGGTTATCCTTTCGGGCAGAAACTTTTTCCCGGCCTTGAATGGCCGGCTATACAGACGATTGCTTCCGCCGGATTTTATAATACGGGCGGCCCCGGATTTGTTTTGAAAAAAAGTCCGTATAAGGGAAAGAAAATCAAGGAAAACATAGAAGCTTTTGAAGATGGTTATGGTAAAGGATGGGAAGCTCACCTTGTGCCTGTGGGGAGCGGGTTTCAGCACTAATATGAGAAACCGTAAACCATTAACGGGGCAGGGTTTAGTCGAGATTGTTATAATGTTCCCGCTGTTTATTTTAATTACCGTAATGATATGTTGGTTTTCCAGAATTGTTCTTGCGCGGGTTCAGCTTGTGACAGCGGCGCGTTACGGTACCGATTTAATAGTTAATTGTCCAAAATTTACGGTGGATGACGTGAAACAGGAAATAACTAATATGCTTTGCGACGAAAAAATAGAAGGGCGCAGGTTGATCAAAGAGAGAATAAAAAAAATGGATGTTGTGATAAACCGTTTCCCCGAAATTACCGCAACTAACGCATGCAATGTTACGCTTGTAACGGATAAAAAAACGTGCAGCGTTGATATATGGTATGAAATAAAATTGTCGCCCTGGCTGAAAACAATAACCGGTGATGAAGGTGTTATTGTTTCCGCACGAAGCGAAGTGCTGGCGGGGACGGGAGCAAAACATTGAATAGGGAATATTTTAGCGTCGGGGATACTCTAAATAAGTGGAAGGGAAAAAAGAAGGCATTGAATAAAAAATGGAGGTGCAAGATGTTTAAAAAACTTTTTTACGGCGAGGAAGCTCAAGGCATGACGGAGTACATTCTCATTATCGCGCTTGTCGCGGTTGTGTGTGTTGCTTCGCTTCGTCTTTTCGGCGTGCAGATCAAAGATCTCATAGTCAGGTCTATGAGAAAGATAAAAGACGAGACTTCCGGTTTCTCGGATTAACAGTATCAGTTTTTGACGGAGAGAATTGAGCATGCGGAGCTCTGTGGGTAGACCATGGAGCCCCGCATTGCTTGTTTTTTTATAGACATAATGATAAAATTCACATTGGTTTAATACAGGGAGGAAATAGTGAACAAGAAAACACAGCTTATCGTATCTATTTTAGCGGGTTTTGCCGCCGCGGTGATGATAGCCGGATATGTTAATTCGGTAAAGAACAAATATAAATCCGGAGCGCGAAAAGTGCCGGTGATAGTAACGACAAAATATATTGACGCCGGCGAGATGCTCAGCCCCGATGATATTGAGTTGAAGCAGGTGCCTCAGGATTATCTTCAGCCCAGAGCGCTACAGAAGATAGAAGATTTGATAACGGAAAAAGGTTATCTGCTCTATATGGCGGCGGTGCCCATAGATAAGGGAGAGCAGGTTGTCGGCACAAAGCTTTTTCCTCTCGGCGAAGGCACAGGAATAGGCTCGGTTGTTCCGGCGGGTTTGCGCGCGGTGACGATTATTATGGACAGGCGCGAAGTGGGGAAAACCATTCTTCCAGGAAACAGAGCGGATATTTTAGCGACTTTTGATTATTACGATGAAAAAGGCGCCCGTCATGAAGAGACACAGACAATCCTTCAGAATGTGCCGATTCTGGCGGTGGGGAAAGCCATAATAGGCACGGTAAGGGAAGTGAAGGCCAAAAGCAAGAAAACCGCCGCGCAGGCGCTGTCTTCGGCTGAAGAATCCGAATCACAAATACCTGTTTCAATAGCGGTTACTCCGGGGCAGGCGGAGCTTGTAATTCTGGCTAAGAACAAAGGGGCTTTGGACTTTATATTGCGCGCCGTCGGTGACGAAGAGGTTTTTGCTCTGCCGGGTGCGAGCATGAAAAAGATATTTGCGCAGTACGGCGGAAAGGAAAAAGCTTCGGGGCCTCAGGCCGAGTATTTGCGCACATTGCAGAAACAGCAGGAAGACGCGCTGAAGATGCTGAAAAAATACAAAAAATTCGCTAAGTAACGACCATGGCTAAAGCAATATCAATAATTGACACCCGCGAGGGGTTGGGGCAGTCGCTGATAAGCACCAATCTGGCTATGACGCTGGCGTATCAGTTGAAAAAAGAAACGGGGCTGCTGAACGCGAATGTCCAGTCTTCGGCTTTTTTTTCGTTTTTAATGAATGTCGCTCCGGGAAAGAAAATGCCGGAAGTCCTGAAGGTTGTCAACCGTCTTGATGCAAGAATGCTGAAAGGTTTTCTTGCCAGACACGAATCCGGCGTGATGTTTATGGATTCCGACCCTGAGGCCGAATTAAAATATTCCGAAATTGATTTAGCGGCGCTAACGGCGCTGTTTAAAGATTCGTTTGAATATTCATTGATTATCTGCGGAAAGCATATTGATGATTCGGCCGTTCAAATTTTAGATGAGTGCGGGCTTCTTCTGCTTGTGGTTTCGCCGCATTTGCTGGCGGTTAAAGAAGCTAAATTTATAGTTGAGCAGTTGAAGAAAAGGCATTATCCCCTTGAGTTTATTAAAGTGGTGCTTAATATGAGCAGCATCAGCGGCGGTTTGGACGCCGCGAGTGTTCGCGACCATCTTGGCGTGGAAGTGATAGCCGAAATTCCCTTTGATTCTCAAATAATTATTCAGGCCATAAATGAAGGCACGCCGCCTTTGATTAGGTACCCGCATGCTCCTTTTTCGATGGCCATCAAGAATCTGGGAAAGTTTTTAATTCAGAAAGCGGAAGAAAAAGAGGGGAGTTTTTTTCGCGCCGCGGAAGAAAGGAAAGAACACATTGAAAGTAAAGAATCCTCCGCCGGAAACAGGGATGTTGTGGATGGGGAGGATATTGAGAGCCGGAAGATTACGCTTAAAAAAAGAATTCATAAAAAACTGATTGATGAATTTGATTTCAAAAGTTTTGAAATGGAAGCGGGAATGGATAAGAAGCGTTTTGAGGAAATTAAAAAGAAAACGCGCGAGATAATTGAGAATATTATAGCGAATGAAACAGGCCTGACTTTATCAAGAGAGGATCGCACTAATGTGGTGTATGAGCTGGTGGATGAAGTGCTGGGGCTGGGGCCGCTTGAAAATTTTTTGAGAGACGACGCCATATCGGAAATAATGGTAAACGGGCCCAATGATATATTTATTGAAAAAGGCGGAAAAATCACTTTAACAGGTTCCAGATTCACTTCCGAGGAACAGCTTTCCACTGTTATAGACAGGATTTTAGCGCCGATAGGAAGAAGGGTTGACGAATCTTCTCCTCTCGTTGACGCGAGACTTCAGGACGGCTCCCGCGTTAATGTCATAATTCCGCCGCTGTCGCTTATCGGCCCGACGATTACAATAAGAAAATTTGTAGCCAAAAAAATGGGCATGGATGATCTCGTAAAAATGAATTCAATTACGCAGAATATTATTGACTTTTTGCAAATATGCGTCCGCCTGCGGAAAAATATGTTTATTTCGGGCGGAACAGGTTCGGGAAAAACAACTTTGCTTAATATGCTTTCATCGTTTATACCGGACGATGAGAGAATTGTTACAATTGAGGACTCCGCGGAATTGAGTCTGCGCCAGAGGCATGTGGTGACGCTGGAAAGCAAGCCGCCGAATATAGAAGGGAAAGGCGAGATACCGATACGGAGGCTTGTTATAAACTCGCTGAGAATGAGACCGGACAGAATAATAGTGGGAGAATGCCGCGGAGGAGAAGCGCTTGATATGCTTCAGGCGATGAACACCGGCCACGACGGGTCAATGACCACTCTGCACGCTAATACGCCGAAGGACGCGATTCAGCGTCTCACAACGCTTGTTATTATGGCCGGAACGGAGCTTCCCGAAAAAGCGATAAAGGATCAGATAGCTTCGGCAATGGATATAATAGTTCAGACATCAAGACTCAGTGACGGTTCGCGCAAGATAGTGAACGTGACGGAAATGATTGGTTTGGAAAACGGCGAATTGAAACTGCAGGATTTGTTTTGTTTTCATCAGAAAGGTCTGGATAAAGATAAAAAAGTGATGGGAGAATTTAAGGCTACGGGAAAACTCCCGTCATTTTACGATGATATAGGCATACAGGGTCTGGAATTGTCCAAAGAAATATTTAAGGCGAATTAGGAGGCAAAATGCGCGGTTGTAAACTTTTATTTATTGCGGTCATAGTCGTTTTAGCGGCGGGATGCGATAACCTGTTCAAAAAAGATATTACGTTTTCCGGCGTAATAAACCAAGGGCATTATCCTCGAGATGCGGAAGGAAATGTAAGCACAGACAGCACTATTATTGACGGCCCTTGTGCAAATGCGAAGGTTGAAATTTCCGATTTGAATAAAGTTGCAATAACCAAATCCGACGGTTCATACGTGATTAATGCCAAAGTGAATAGAAAATTTTTAACCGCAAACGCGGATGCATTTACTGTCAAAGCATTTCCGCCTGAAAGTGTTATCTCTCCCGCAGAAGCTGAAAATCCCGCTGTGGTTGTTTATGGCAGAAGCGGAGATACTGTGCAGGTGCCGGCATTGCTGGTTCTTGTATCTCACAACATAATAACGGGAGGCTCAATCACATTTAAGGGGCAGATATACAGAGGCCATCACCCAACCGACCCCGAGGGATATCCTATTAAGGAAATACTTATCATTGACGGACCATGCGATGGAGCAATTGTTCAAGTCATTGAATTTGATGAAACGGCGACATGCGACGCATTAGGTAAGTATTCTCTTACAATTACAACCACGAAGGATTACGGTGTTCCGGCTCTTTTTACAGTGCAGGCCTTTCCGCCCCGGTATTCCGGTATTATTACGGACAGTGATGGAAATGACGATTACACAACTGTTTATGCGCAAATAGGAGATACCAGAGAGGTACGCCCCTTAGTTCTTGTTGAATATACAGACGAAGATAAAAATTTCTAAATGATTACTGCCGTTATTATATTATTGGTTGTTTTGTGTGTGGGCTTGCTTATTTTTCGTTTCCTCGGAGACATCAGGCAGGGTTTTGAGAGTTTTAAAAAGCAGAAAGAAGAAAAAAAGAAAACCAGACAGCAGCAGGATTTTCTCACCCTTATTTATCAATATCCGCGTTCAACGCCGGCAACGATGATAAAATTATTTTCGGCGGTGGTTTTATTTTTTATTGCCCAGACAATAGGCGGAAAAATAGTTTTCAGTTTTATGGCTGCGATTGCGGGTTTTATGATTCCCGGAAAAATCGCGAAAAAATCTTTCACGGACAGGCAGTCTCTTTTTGAAGAGCAGATGATAGACTGTTTCGGGATATTGACTAATTCATTGAGAGCCGGCGCGAGTTTGTTCCAGGCGCTGGAGGTGACGGTACGCGAAAGCGACCCTCCTTTCAGCACGGAATTCGGCGAGGTTTTGAGGGAAGTCCGTTTAGGAAATCCCGTGGATAAAGCTCTTATAAAATTGACGGAGAGAATGCCGAGCAAGGATTTGCATATGGCGGTTCTCGCGATGAATGTGACAAGAGAATACGGCGGTAATCTCGGCGAAATACTTATGCGCGTGGTGGCTGTTATGAGGGAGCGGCGCAAAATACAGGGCAAAATAGAGGCGATAACGGCGCAGGGCAAGCTTTCGGGATGGATTGTGACGCTTGTGCCCTTTTTTCTTCTGCTTGTTCTCCGCTTTATGGAACCGGACATGTTCGGTTTAATGTTTACCTCCATACTCGGAAACATACTGCTGGCGGTGGCTATTTTAATGGTGTCTCTCGGTAACTTTTTTATACAGAAAATCGTCACGATTGAAATTTAAATTAATAAACGGTTGGGCTGTCCGCTCAGCAGGTATTTTTCTTTTTATTTTGTGCTGGTCATATTTTTATACGTTGCCCCCTCTGTTAACGGCAGAAAAAGAAGCGTCGGCAAAAGCTCCGTCAATTAAAATTGAGAGCTTAAACAAACAAGAGGAACGGGCGTGGCGTGTTTGTTACCTCGGAAGCAATTCTTTGCATCATCACGCGCTTGATATTATCAGAAAATTAAAAAATCCGCCGGTTCTTGTGCTGATTGACGCTCATTCGGATGCATCTCAGGTCGGGGATAAACTTAACTGCGGCAACTGGGTGAAATACGCTCAGGAAGAGAAATTAATTAAAAAAACAATTTGGCTCGGCGGAGCGTTAGGTATAAGCATGGAATGCGGTAAATGGTTTAGTTATGAAAGTTTATCCGGCGGCAAAATGTATCCTTTTCCCGCGCGGGGGTGCCGGGCGTATTTTAAGACAGATAAAAGAGCTTTGCCTCCCGGATATGCGAAGAAAGTAAAAAGAGACAATATAGGCGCTTTTTTCGGCGCGCCGGGCGTAAGCGTAAGCTGGTACAACTGGCGTGAAGTTTTCGGGCTTGGCTGTTTGAAAAAAATAATAGGCCGCGATGAAATTTACATAAGTCTTGATTTGGACGCGCTGACAAAAGACGAGGCGCCGACGGTGTGGGGAAACGGTTTAATGACTATGGCTGAATTGAAAGAAATGCTGGATTATTTGAAAGCTAATTTTAAGATAACGGGCATGGATATTTGCGGGCCGGAAAAGCAGGGCATGGAGGTGCTGAAATATGCGAAAAGATTTTAAAATATTTATTATTTCTACGGTGCTGGGCGGTGTTATATGGATAATTACGGGAGCGGCGTTCATGCTTTTAAATAACGGTTTTGCCATTTCAACAATAAGTGGCTTTTTCGCCGCGGCGGGTTCGGCCGCGCTTTTTTATAGGTGTAAAATACCGGCGGAAATTAAGGCAAACCGCAATATTTTATTTTTCGTCAGTTCCGCCGCAGTGTTAGCGTATTTCGTTTTAGCAGTGAGACATATGTTAAAAATAACTTCAGGGGAGGTGGCGCTGACCTCGGCGCTGTTTGTTCTGGTGTGTTTGATTTATTTTTCCGCGGAAATAATATTGCTGCTGCGGGATAAATCCCGTTAGAAGTGGCCCTTGATCCGAAAACCAGAACTGCCCCGTTTTCTCTTGACGCGGATACCTCGTCATACTTTCGGTCTGTCACCTTTTCGGGCAGAGTAAACTCTGCCCCTACTTTTATAAAAAAGGGGAATTTTAATCCGCTCAAGCTTCTCTTTGATAGTGGTCAATACAGATACTCAATTTGTCGTATAGACGCCTTAAGCAAAAAAGCGGATAAATGTACGAAATAGGGCTAAACAAGATTAGGAAAAGGCGTTTACAGCCACTTAAAAGGGGCAAACGTGCATGGATCGGTCTTTAAACAGGTTTCTTCATGTAGTGTAGTAGTGACCCCAACAGCACAAAAGTGCTAATTTGTATTTTGTTAGAAATACAGCATTTCAAATCTCCAAATATACTTATTAGGTTCCAACAGCCATATACACGATTGTGCAATAGATTTCGCGGGCTGGACGATGTTAGAATCTTTGATTATTATGAAATAAGTATTCTGAATTTTATTTTGTCGCTAATTGGCAATGAAAAGACTCTTGTATTAGCAAATTATCATTGAGATTTAACCGCACTATTTGCTACAATTCATCGTCGTATAAAGGAAACAACGGAAGGAGATATAAAATGGCAGTAATCAGATTAAATGAATTAAGTTTAGGTTTTGCGTTAGGTATTGCCTGTGCAATTTATGCATTATTTATCGGTGTGGTAGCATGGTTATTTGGCTGGGGAATCACCGTTGTAGAAGTGTTATCCTCGTTATATATCGGTTATGATGCAACCTTTTGGGGCGCGATAATAGGCACAATATGGGCATTTGTTGACGGGTTTATCGGGGGAGTTATAATCGGCTGGGTGTATAACAGGGTTTGAAAAATAGATTATTGTCACTCTTTCTGTTCAAAACTACAACAATAATTTTAGCACAAAAAAGCTAACGTGTAGAATACTGATAGATCTCCGCAAATCCCGACTTTGAATTAGGCTGTCATTTGGTATAATCTAACATGAATAATGAAAAAAATGTAGGATGTTTGAGATGGTAAGTCAATGAGCGTCCTCCCTCGTACATTCGCTCTGAAGAGAAGTCTTTTTCTCTAACGCAACAAATATGCTACAATAAAACAAATGAACTGTGTTTTGTGTATAAATAAAGATAAACGATGAGTCATGCACTTATAACTTCTGATGTCCTATCTTGGGCGATAGAGCGTTCTAGGCTTCCAATAAGCAGTGTAGCCAAAAGAATTAAAATTTCAGCAGACAAATTGATTTCTTGGGAAAAAGGCCAACAGCTACCAAGTTTTAATCAGGCAAAAAAACTGGCAAATATCTTAAGCATACCCTTTGGGTATTTGTATTTATCTTCTCCGCCTAAAGAAAAAATATTAATTCCGGATTTAAGGACAATTTATGATGAACGATATGTTAAATTTAGCCCTAATTTTCATGACTTGTTAGATGATATCCTGAGAAAACAAGAGTGGTATAAAGATTATCTTCTGGCAAACGAAGAAAAGTCGGTAGCTGTGATTGGTAAATATCAAATTAGCGACAATGTTATGGCAGTGGCGGATAATATGAGGAGCATACTCGGTATTGATGCAAAAGTTAGTTCTGAAGCGAGAAGTTGGTCTGACTTCTTAAGAAAAATCATAACGAATGCAGAAGAGAGAGGGCTTATAATATTACGTAGCGGTATTGTTGGGAGTAACACCCGCAGAAAACTGTCGGTTGATGAATTTAGAGGTTTTGCGATTTATGATAATTATGCGCCTATCATTTTTATTAATTCTACAGATGCAAAGACTGCACAAATATTTACTCTTGCTCACGAATTGGCTCATTTATGGCTGGGAAAAAGTGGAATATCTAACATCAATCTTAGGAAATTACCACGAGAACAAAATGGCGAAATTGAAATTTTCTGTGACAAAGTTGCCGCGGAATTTCTTGTGCCCGAAAACGATTTTTTACTAAACTGGCGTCAAAATTTATCTATTGACAAGAATTTATCGATGCTTGTTCGTCAATTCCGCGTTAGTTCTATCGTTATTTTACGACGAGCATATGATTTGAATAAAATAACAAAAACTTCTTTTTTTGAACATTATAACCAAGAATTAAATAACTATATAGAGTTTGGCAAAAAAAGCAAAGGCGGAAATTTTCATAATAGTTTCTGGGCCCGAAATAGTAATAGTATTGCGGGTGCAATTATTACAAGCACAATGGAAGGCAAAACATTGTATAGAGACGCTGCAAGATTATTAAATGTAAAAGTTGGCACAATAAATAAGTTGGCAACTACAATGGGGATAAGGTAATATATTTTGTCAAAATATTGTATTGATGCGGATGTGTTAATACAGGCTAAAAATGGGCCTTATCAATTCAAGACTTGGCCAATATTCTGGAGATGGTTAGAATCTCAAATAGATAATGCAACAATATTTTCATCTACTTTTGTGTATGAAGAATGGGTAGCTGGAAATGATGATTTGACAAAGTGGGCGCGAAGTCAAAAAGATTCTGGTTTTTTTATTGAACCTAATGATGCTACCCAAGCAATTTATAAAGATATTGCAAATTTTGTAATTAGGAAATATCCTGAAAAAAATGCTAAAGATTTTTTAGATGGTGCAGATGCATGGGTAATTGCACATGCAGCAAATGAAAAGGCATCAGTGGTAACCCAGGAGAGAGGAGTAGTAATCTATTCACAAAAAGTGAAAATTCCAAACATATGTGCAAAATTTAAAGTTCCCTGTATAAATTTATACGATTTGTTTCAAAAACTTAATGCAAAATTTTGACGAAATATTTTTTTATCAGATTACAATATTGTTAACAAATATTCATCATTTTTAGGAGTTACTCCTTAGAAAACAGAGAGGGGGCATTTATTGAACATCCTAAAGTTATGGCAGATAAAAAAAGCTTTGGCGGGCATGCTTATTGACCAAATGAAAAGGGGACAAATGGGGATGTGCATTAACTTATTGACCTACGGAAAAACACCCCCGATCTAAACCTATGTGAAAACCGAGACGGTTCTGATATTTCATTCTTCCTGTTCAAACATGTAAGTAGAAAAAAACACAAGGAATGCTATCCTTCTACGCGTTAGAAACTTTTCCTGTCATTTAGTATAATCTAAATATGAATAATGAAAAAAATGTAGGATGCCGCCATTTTTTTATGGAAGAGACCACATTATTAGACAATGATTATAACGCTCGGTAATCTTGTTATTTGTGGATTTATACTAGGTTATATATTCCCAGAACATCCAACTTTATCTGTGGCCTGCACAGTGGCCTTTTTGCCGATAATAGCTATTGTTGATTGGCAAAATTCGCATAATCTCATACCATTTGAGTTTGGTGAGTACCATGAAAATCGTCCATATATTCTCTCTGCAAACAGGACATCGGGATGGTAGTGATTATTGGTTTTAGGTCGGTTTACCGTCGAGAAAGTGTGCTAAAAATGCTCAATTTTACAATCAATATTAATTATAATAATATTGATTGTAAGTACCAAATAGCCCATGTATTCTTAGAATTGTTAGAATAATTTAGCAATGTTGCTGTGTAAATAGGACAAGTTTCTAACTACAATAGGACAAGATTATCGGGTTATTCTTGAATTTTTTGTATAAAAATATCCAATTAATTCTTGAGGTTCAAAATAGTGTAACTTACCAACCTTCAATGATTTTATCAGACCTTTTTGAACCAGTCCCGGTATTGTTGTGGGAACTTTTTCTTTATAACCAAATACTACGGATGCCGTACGCGAATTGAGAAGTGAAGACAGATAGTCAATTTCGGATTTCAGGTACAGTTTTTTTCTATTTTTAGATTCAACGATTGTAATGATTTCTTTTTTCTTGAGAATTTTTAATCTTTCATAAGTTTGATTTCGGCTCAAATTCAGTTTTTCCATAACTTCGCGAAATGTATAAAATAGATCCGCAGGAACATGGTCAATGCATTTTTTTTGTACATAATTTATTACTTCAGATAGGATAACTTTGTTCGGAATATTTTTATCATTTTCATAGAACTTCAATGCGCTGATAACTAGTTCAATAATTTTTCGCAGTATCCCCGATTGAGGAAGCAAAGATGTTGTTAATTTTTGATTTAGACCATAAACTTTTTCTACCGCCTCAATTCTCTTTTTAGGATTACTATGAAAATAGTCCCAGGTCTGTTTGAGATCGGAATGTCTTGCATTTTCATGAACCTTTTCAAAAGGAAACCCTTCGTCTACCCAATGCGTGATTCTTGAATGGCGAACAATATGGGTCTTGTATCCCTTAGGAAGTGTTATTTTTGTTTTTCGCAGCTGTTTTGTAAATATATGGATATATGAGGCCGGTGATAGTTGCTTGCCTTTTTTTGAAAAGAAAATGGGATGATATTCCTTATCGTCTATGATAAGGGTAGGGGGGGTAATTTTCTTAACTCTGCAATATTCGTCAGCAATCTGCTTCCAGCGGTATAAGTCCGCATCTAATCTATCTAAAGGGATATATATCCTGTCTTCATGAATAGATTGCCGCTGTTTACCTCCTCGGATAACCACAGGGCCGACATTGGAAGATGAGCGTTCATGTTTTGGTAAATCTTCCCAGCACAATGTCACCACATCGTCACCACGCAGAGCAGGCTCGTACTGAACAGAAATCATAGTGTTGTTCCTCATCTGTTCAAACTTTTTTTCCAAAGTCATATCATCCAATTTATCTATATCACAAGTTCTGAGTTTTTCAATTTGTTCTATTGAAAGGCAGAAAGCTCTTTTTGGGATTTTGAACATATGAATAGGAATTTTTTCAAAGATATTTACTTGCAGCTTTCTCTGAGTTATTCCCATCTTATAAATACGTTTTATATCGCCTAAAATGGCCGATAATGAATTAATTTTTACCTTTTTGCCGGTAAAAGGGCTTTTTTCTGAAGTATAGAGGTGATTAGTAAAATTTATCGCATCGTTTTCTGTGAAATCTTCAATTGAGTTAATATTTCTGGAAACTTCAGAACTGATTACGAAGTGTCTCAAAGCTTCAAAAGATTGATGGATTTTATCTTGTGATTGTTTTCTCAACTTTGCGCAGGTGGAGCGGACAATATGGGTTTCTATAATGCTTTGAATCTCCTGTGTCATTATAGTCGGAAGTTTATCCTTAATTAAATGTGTTTTCTCAATAATACAATTAGTGGGGAATATCGCCGGATTAACAGTTGCTCCGAATTTGCAGAAATTGTTCCACGCGGTGAGGGGGTTGATGTATCTTTCTGACCAGTTTTTTCTTTTCCATATTTTTTTAAGAAAGCCTCTATCGATTTTTGAGATATCGTAATTAGACAATCGTAGGAAATTTTTTACATGATTTTGATAATTTGCAACACGATTTGTTTCATTTTCCTTACACCATTCATCAAAAACATTTATTACTTGAGTTTTGCTGTCCTGCATTTCTTTTACCATTCCAATTGTTCTAACATCCGCAGAAATTTGTGCTACATTCATTTTTACCTCCAGGGTTTTAATTTTTATTTCCCTATCTATAAGAATAAAGTAGAATTTTGAAATTGAAAACCTTTAACTAACAGGTGCAGTTTCTGCTTGCTATTAGTGAGACAAATCCTCTCTTTAAGGAGACAGGCAGCGCTCACGGTCGGCTGAATTTCCAAACATCGGCAAATCTGCTAAAATGAGCTTATGGGAGAACAGGAATAATATGAATCTGCCGATAAACATTAATGACCTTCTAACGGCGCGTACTGTGGAGTGGGAGCGTCTTGAATTCAAGAAGGGCTGGAACCCCGAGAATGTGCTTCACACATTATGCGCTTTTGCGAATGATTTTCATAATCTCGGCGGTGGCTATGTGATTATTGGAGTCGCGGAGCGGAACGGACGTTCTGTATTACCGCCGGAAGGAATTGAACCGGATAAAATAGACGCTATTCAAAAAGAAATTATGGAGTTAGGGCATCGGATTATTCCGTACTATCATCCGATAATCGCGCCTTGTGAAGTTGACGGCAAGACAATTTTGGTGCTGTGGGCGTCGGGAGGACAGACCCGTCCGTATAAAGTGCCTGTTTCCTTAAGTAAAAACAACAAAGAATATGCGTATTACATACGTAAAGGTTCGTCCACCGTTCGCGCGCAGCATCAGGATGAAGTGGAATTAATAGGCTTGGCGGCAACAGTTCCCTTCGACGATAGAATCAATCAGCGCGCCTCAGCTGATGATATTGACCTCGGTTTAATCCGTTCATATCTTCAACAGGTCGGCAGCGATCTTTTCGCCGAGTCCCCGAAGATGGATTTTATTGAACTTTGCCACAGAATGAATATTATTGACGGCCCCGATGAATTTATCAGGCCCCGTAATGTTGGTTTGCTATTTTTTAACGAACAGCCTGACAAGTTTTTTCCGCAGACACAGATAGATGTTGTGCATTTCCCCGACGGGCCAGGTGCGGATTCATTTACTGAGAAAACTTTTAAGGGCCCCGTTAACAAGATGCTGGCTGACGCGTTGAATCATATTAAATCCCAAGTTATTAAGGAAAATATTCAAAAGTTTCCGGACAGAGCGGAAGCCGAACGCCGTTTTAATTATCCCTATGTCGCAATTGAAGAGGCGCTGACTAATGCTGTATATCATCGTTCATATGAAATTCGCGAGCCGGTTGAAGTGCGTATATTGCCGGACAGTATCACAATCGGCAGTTTTCCCGGCCCGGACAGATCCATCACAGATAAAGACATTCAAAAATATAGTTTGGTATCCCGACGATATCGAAACCGCAGGATAGGTGACTTCTTAAAAGAACTTGATATGACTGAGGGGAAAGGTACGGGCTTTCCAAAGATTTTGCGGGCGCTCAAAAAGAACGAATCGCCTAAGCTGATTTTTCATACCGATGAAGACCGTAGCTATTTTGTCGTGGAGTTTCCTATTCAGCCGAAATTTAGGAAAAAAGAAAAGCTGATTGCGAAAGCGGGGGCACAGTCACCGACCCAGTCAATCCCGCAAGTCACACCCGAAGTCACACCCGAAGTCGCACCCGAAGTCACACCCGAAGTTAAGCGGCTATTATTTGTCTTTAGGGGGGATATGGACAGGCAGGCATTGCAAAAACAATTAGGGTTAAAGGCGGAGAAAAACTTTAGATTGCTTTATCTGCGCCCCGCGGTAAAATTTGGTCTGATAGAAATGACTATCCCGGACAAGCCCACCAGCCGCCTGCAGAAATACCGGCTGACAAAGAAAGGCGCTGATTATCTAAAAAAACAGGGGAAGAAATAGGGGATGTTGTGGAAAATAATAAAAATCAAAGTTTTCTTAAATGCGAAAATAAGTCACGAAAGCCTTATGTCCTCCGTAGTTTTAACGAAGGTGGGTCAACCCCCGTCACCAAATGTTCCGCCGAAAATTTTATGACCGCTAAAAATAGAAATGTCCCTTTTTTCTATGTTGTGTTTTATATACGGGGGGTAAAATGGATATTACAATCATAGAATCTTTTGCAATAAGTGTCGGTATTCCAGCATTGAGTTTGATATTGAATGGTTATGTATCTTTACGAAAATCAAATATAGAATTGTTTTTTAGAGAACTATTAAAATCTGGGCATGATTTTTCTTTAATGAAAAATAGTGAGGATCTCCAAAGACATTTTATTTACATAATTGATAAAGTATCATTGGAGACAAATGTTGAAAAAATCAAAAAATGGAAAAATGCAGTGATTAATTTAACATCTGATTTTAAGGATTTTGATTTTAAGGATAATTTCATATCCTCTTTAGAATCACTAAGCGTCTTTGACCTCACTGTTTTGTCTTTAATTTATTCGAAAGAGCCGTCGAATGCATTTGATCCTCATTTTGCTCAAAGTATCACTAAGAAAACTGGCGCTTACCCCGGCTTAGTATTGCAAGCATATAAAAAACTTTTATCACATAATCTACTAGAAGAAGAAATTAAAGCAAAATCCTTAGGTGGTGAAGTATCAATGCGCTATGGGGGAAGTGGTGAAGTGGAAGATATGAATATATCAATTGAAGTATTTTATAAATGTAATCCATTGGGAAAGCAATTTCTTAAATTCATTGGAGATGATTACAAAGGAGGGTGAGAAACAAAATGATTAATTATTTACCGAACTTGTCTGATTTAAATTCAATCAAGGATTTAAGCAATATATTGATAACACCGATGATAATTGCATCATATACTCTACAAACAGGATTGACAGTCCATGCAAAAGATATAAATTTCTGCGTCCCATCCATAGATAAATATGGTTTTTTAGTATGTTTGGCATCAGCTGCAGGAATAGTTATTGTTAAAGGCATTTTCGTTACTATTCTTGCATCTTTGTTTTACATAGCCTTGTTATTTCTTGATAGTTTTACCAACTTCGCCGCTTTGCTCTTTTCTTCAGTTTTTATGATTGCGTTTGGTATCATAGGCATTCTTGCATATCAAAATACAGTAATACTAATGCAGGTTCATATGATTTGGTGGTATACATTAATCGTTGCTGGGTTTTTCTTGTTAAATGTTCATCAAAAACGAAACATGCCTAGTGAACATTCCTGAGAAAAAAGAGAGATGTCTTATATGATTGAGAGGGAAGAAGGTAATGGTAAATTTTTTAATGCGAATGACAACCAAATGTGAAATGTCAAACCAGGCACCGCTCACACTAAAAATTGGAAGAGCAAAGCGTAATAGGCCAGATGAGAGAATTCAAGAAAATGCTAATAAAATATTTGATGCAAGAAAATTTTCATTTATAAAAACAAAAACAGTAGAAGATGCTATAAAATTAGAAACGAATCTAATTAAAGATAGAAAGCCTCCACTTAACAAAGAGAAAAAAGGTAAATAATTGAAAATTTTAAATCTTAGGACATATGCTGGATTGTATAAAGTAGGGAGAATATGATGGAGAAAGATAATAAAATTGAAATAATACTCAATCTTTTAAACGAACGATATGCTTCATCTCATAAAATGAGAGAAAGAAGTCAAAGTTTTGCAGTATGGATAGCAGGCTTGGGTATTGCTCTTATATGGATATTGATTAATGGCACGAATTTGAATATATCACAAAAGATTTTAGTAAGTATTCTTACAATCGGACTGGGAGGATTATCTATATATTTTATAAGTGCTATTCAAAGAGGTTTTGATAATAATAGAGCGATAACGATAAAACTTGAAAAATTACTGGGTTGCTATAAAAAAAATGAATATATAGAGGATGACAGGCTTTTTCCAGAAGAATATATAAGCAAAAATAAATTATGGTCCAATCATTTTTCAACCTTATATTGTTGGATTATATGTGTACTGCTGATAGTTATTGCTTTTATATGGATTAATCCATGCAAAACAATGGCAATTACTAAAATTGATTGCTCGTCTAAAGAAGTAATAAAAAAGAGATGAACGTGAAGAAAACAGGAGGATATTATGGCTGATTGTAATGATTTATTTCAATTGTTTTATGGAAAGATATTTTTGACGGTACCAAAAATGAAGGAATTGAGTAAGTCTAAAGATACCATTAGGGATAAAATAAAAAAGCATTTTAAAGATGAATTGAAAAAAAAGGCACCCCTCTTTTTTACCCAAGGATCATATAAAATGGGCACAAATGTTAATCCAATTGATGAGGAGTATGATATAGATGATGGTGTTTATTTGCAGCTAGATGCAGATGATTCTCCCGAAGTTGCTACAGTCCATACCTGGATTTACAATGCAGTAGACGGTCATACCGATGAAAAACCTACAGATAAAAATACCTGTATAAGAATAAGATATGCCGGTAAATATCATGTTGATTTACCAATATATAAGAAAAATAATGAGAAATACGAATTGGCAGAAAAAGGAAAAGGATGGCATGAAAGCGATTCTAAAGCTTTAGTGGATTGGTATAAAGACAAAAAGGAAGAGAAAGGAGAGCAATTTCAAAAAATTATTTGTTTATTAAAAGCTTGGCAAGATAACAAATCAAAGTCAGGAAAGCTTGCGAATGGGTTGATATTGACGGTTCTAGCATATGAAAATTACGAGAACGATGAGCGAGATGATTTGGCATTGCAGAGAACTCTGAAAAATATGGCGAGGGCGATTACAAAAGATGTTAAAGTCACTAACCCCATCGATGCTGATGAGAATTTGGGAGATAGATTATCGGAAGTTCGTAAAAAGAGATTTTATGATTGTATACAATTATTTTCCGAGTCTTCTGAAAAAGCGATAGATGAAGATAGTAAAAAAAAGGCATGTAAATTATGGTTCAAAGAATTTGGAGATAGATTTACTGATTGCGATGAAGTTGAGGAAGAAGAACCTAAAAAAACTACATCACCTGTGTTTCTGAAAAACGATGATAGATCTGCCCAATAATTATCTCGACAAATACTACACAAATAAAATAAATGCCACAAAAGGGTATGTTAGTAAATACTATGATTTAAGAGATTGTGAAGAAACTGACAATGATTTGCCAGATAAGATTAAAAAGAAGGATTATATATTCTGGCGTATTAAAACATCTGTTGATAAAGAAGAATTAGTACTTATTGTTGCTTTGTCAAGAACGTATCCTGACACCTTTCCCAAAATATACCTTTCGAAGGATTGTTATTCAAGATATCCGCCTATCCCGCATATTGATAAGAATCGCTTGATATGCACTAGAGATACGAATGTGGTTTGTTTGAAGGACGATAGATGTCAAGAGGGATTAAGGAAGCTAATAGAAATTGCTATTGAGACTATTAAATCAGGTAAAAATAATATAATTCAATTTGAATTTATTAATGAATTTAGTGCTTATTGGAATGATTATGCAAATAGTATGATGTATTTAATAATTATGGACTGTAACAAAACAAAACTATTAAATATGTATAGCATGGAAAGTGGCTATATTATATCCGAATCAATTGAAAACATAAATGATATTTTTGGAGATTCAAATATTCATCCTAAATATTTACAAAAGGTGTATCATATATTAATGGAAACTACTATATCAAAGTATCCTTGGAATGACGATGATTTAATAAAAATAATAGAAGATAATCTACAAATGTCATATGATGAAATTAAACAGTCGATCTTATCAACTTCTTATTTCCCCGTATTCTTATGCACATTCCCATTAGGAACCGATTATGTGCATTTTGCATGGCAATACAGAGGAAGGATAGAAGGTTTTAGGAAAGGGCAAATGCCATTGAAATCTCATAGAATAATATTAGAAAAGTTAGCTAAGAAAGAGGAAGTCGAAAGAGAAATTGCTGTTAATCATAGTGAATTAGGTGAGTTTAAAGTAGTTATTGTGGGTTGCGGATCATTGGGTAGTAATCTTGCAATGTCTCTAGTAGAATCTGGTATAAATAATTTAGATTTAATTGATAATGAAAAATTAAATGCTGGAAATATTTATAGGCACTTATGCAGTTTTGATGATGCTCTAGAAATGAAGTATAAAGTTGACGCTGTAAAGGATAAGCTAATTCGCCATTGTCCAAAATTAAACTGTAATGTTAAGCAAAATGATGTCTTAACAGTACTCAAAAATGATATAAGTGTATTTTCCGAGAAAGATTTGATAATTTTAGCCATAGGAAATATTTCTGTTGAAAAAAGAATATCTTATCTTTGCAAAACGGGAAAAATAAATAGTCCGCTATTATTAGTTTGGATGGAGCCTTATGGAGTTGCCGGACATGCTTTATTTATACATCCATCTTCAGGAGGATGTTTTAACTGTTGCATTGATGCAGATGGTTATTTTGTGCATTCAGTAGCAGGGAAGAGGAAAGACTCTTACTTTGTCCGAGAAGCAGGATGTCAAAGTAGCTATTTGCCGTATTCGCACCAACATATTAGTAATTACATAAATATGGTCTTAACCAAAATTATTGAAGTTCTGCAGAATAATTATTCGAGTAGTTATTTGTGGACATGGTTAGGGGATAAAAGTACTTTTAAAGAAAAAGGATATAAAATGAATTGTAAGTGGAAATATAAAAAGATTTATCATATTTACGAGCAGAGAATCGAACACAGGAAAGGATGTTCAAAGTGTTAAATAAAAGGAAAGGTTTAATAAAATATTCAGATGATAAGAGACTATTAATAATCAGTAATAGTCTCACCAATAAGATTTCAAAAGTAAGCTATAAAATATCAGAGATTGAATCTGGGGGTATACTTCTAGGTAAAATATATCATAGCTATGATGTTATTTCAGATATTGTTATGCCATGTAAAAAAGATAAAAAAGGAATAGCATTTTTTATAAGATCTTTTAAGAGTGCAAATAAAGTTATAAAAAACGAGTGGGAAAGGAGCCAAGGTAAGATTAATTACTTAGGTGAATGGCATACCCATAAAGAGATTAACCCGACACCCTCGGGCACAGATAAACAAATGATAAAAAATGTTTTTTCTAATGTTGCCCTAGAACTTGATCAAATATATTTGTTTATTATAGGAATTCAAAACTCTATTTGGCTTGGGAAGCAAGAAAAGAAAAATTTGTATAAATTAGGGAAAGTTAACTAAACTGAGAGGGCACTTGGGACGACAGCCCCGTACCAGAGCCTGCGGCACGGTACAGGGTCAACAAACAACCGAATATAGATATGCATTTCTTTGAGAGCCCGAAATTTGCTAAAATAGCAAATGAATTATAACGAAGCAGATACAAGAGCAAAACTTATTGACCCCGCTATCCACAAACGCGGCTGGACAGAAGATCTTATCCGTCGCGAAGAAACAGCAGGCACAGTTGATATCATTAACGGCAAAGCCCGGCGAAGATCACGGGGCAAGATTGATTATGTCTTACGTGTAAAAGTGAATGTTGATACCCAGCCGGTTGCATTAGCGTTAATTGAAGCAAAGAAAGAAAGTCTTCCTCCCGGTCATGGCCTTGATCAGGCAAAAGGTTATGCTGAATGCAGGCGATTGAATGTAAAGTTTATTTTTTCATCAAATGGGCATCAATATATTGAATTTGATTGTTTTTCTGGCTTGACTTCAGCGCCGAAACCTATAGAGAAATTTCCGGAGCCAGAAGAACTGCGCGCCAGATATGAGCACGGTGTTGGCTTTAGGCTGGATTCTGTTGCCGCCCGGCCGCTTCTCCAAACATATTATGGAGGAGAAGGAACTCGCAGATATTATCAAGATGCCGCTATTCGTGCTGTGATGGAAAAGATTGCCAAGTGTGAAGAAGGGA
>Ga0180009_10002799_pt1 | contig 20304 bp, 24 predicted proteins | sample OS_PC_MetaG_FD_123537 | JGI IMG/M metagenome (GOLD analysis project Ga0180009, IMG submission 123537) | Groundwater microbial communities from the Aspo Hard Rock Laboratory (HRL) deep subsurface site, Sweden - OS_PC_MetaG | ecosystem: Environmental > Aquatic > Deep subsurface > Groundwater...
TCAAGATAAGCGGCGGCCCGGTGGACTTCTCGGCCATCCGCACCGGCTACATCAAGGAGCACCGGGGCTGGCAAGACCAGCCCCAGAGCCAGGAGCTCACCTTCCGCGAGGCGGCGCGCCTGGCCTACCTGCGCCGGGGAACCCTGGTGGCCACGGGCAAGTACAAGCCCCCGGTGCTGGGCGGCAAGTACAAGGGCGCGACGGTGGGCACCAGCCCGGCTTACGGCTGCTCGGCCCAGGTGGCCGAGGTCAACGTGGACTTCGAAACCGGCCAGATAATCGTGGAGCGCGTTACCGACGCCCACGACTGCGGCCAGGCGGTGAACCTGACCAGCGTGGAGGCCCAAATGCAGGGCTCGGTGTCCATGGGACTGGGCGAGGCCTTGTTCGAAGAGGTGAAGTTCGACGCCCAGGGCCGCATCATAAACGCCAGCCTGGGCGAGTACCACATACCCACGGTCATGGACATGCCCGAGGTTAGATGCATCGTGGTGGAGTCCGGCGAACCCAACGGCCCCTTCGGAGCCAAAGAGGTGGGCGAGGGAGCCATAATGCCCACCATCCCGGCCATACTCAACGCGGTGCGCAACGCCACCGGCCTGGTGCTGGAGGAAACCCCACTCACCCCTGAGCGGGTCTACCAGGCCCTCAAGAAGCAAAAAGGGGCATGAGCGCCCCTCCCTCCCCAGGCAAGCGCCCGGCGGACCGCCCGCCGCCGGGCGCGGGCCTTTCCCCAGGCCGCAACAAGTTCGAAGTCTACGGCGAGGAGATGGTGGAGAAGAAGGTCACCCAAAGCAGCAAGAGCGGCCGAGTGTATCTTCCCCAGGGCTGGATCGGCAAGCGGGTTAAGATTATCCTGGTGAGTAAGTGACAACCCACCGGGACGGATAGACCACATGTCTGAAAACATCTCCATCGTGGTGGACGGAATGGCCGAGGCCGTGCCCCAGGGCCTAAGCCTGCCCCGGCTGATCCTGCTCCACCAGGCCCAGCACAAGGACCTGATCGTGGAGATCAACGGCCGCTTCGTGCATCCCAGGGAATATGAGCGCGTGGCGTTGAAGGATGGCGACCGGGTGGAGCTGATCCACCCCGCCTTTGGGGGCTGATCGTGCCTGGCCGCTACACCATGCAGGAACGCCTGGCCGGATGGGGGCCGGAGGGTCAGGCGCGCCTGGAGGGCTCCACGGCGGTGGTGTTGGGCCTGGGCGGCCTGGGCGGCACCACGGCCATGCTCCTGGCCCGGGCCGGGGTAGGCCGCCTGCGTTTGGTGGACCCGGACCGGGTGGCCCTGGACAACCTGCACCGCCAAATCCTCTACGGCGAAGCCGACGCGGCCCAGGCCGCGCCCAAGGCCCAGGCCGCCGCCCGCCGCCTGGCCTCGGCCAATGGCCAGGTGCGCCTGGAGGCGGTGCAGGCCGAGTTCCAGGAAAGCAACGGGGCCGAACTGCTCCAGGGGACCGACGTGGTGCTGGACTGCCTGGACCGGCCCCAGCCCCGCTTTGTGCTCAACGAGCTATGCCTGAAGCTGGGCCTGCCCTGGGTGCATGCCGGAGTGGTTGCCGCCCAGGGCCAGCTTTTGGTGGTCCGGCCAGGCACCACCCCTTGCCTGCGCTGCTGGTTTCCCGGTGGCGCGGAGCCGTCTTTCACCTCGGCGGAACATGGCGTCATCGGCCCTGCAGCCTCCGTGCTGGCCAGCCTGCAAGCCAACGAAGCCCTCAAGCTGCTGCTGGGCCAAGACCAGGCCCTTCTGGCCGGAATGCTGGTGGTCCGGCTGTGGCCGCCCAGTTTCCGCGAGGTGCGCTTTCACCGAGTCGGCCAGGAGCCCTGCCCCGCCTGCGGCTACCAGGCCAAACCTCTTCGACCGTAGATAATCGCCGGACAGACTGGGCGCTCCGCGCCGGCATGGCTTGGGCGCAAAACAAGCGTCGAACGCGGTATGATATGTACAACACCCCGCCGGTGTAACCGACCATATCTCCCCCGCCGGCGGCCTCCCAAGGAGCGAACCATGCCTTTGTTTTGCAACCTGGCCCTGACCTTGGCCTTGGCCCTGGTTCTGTTCGGCGTAGGCCCAGGCCAGGCCGCGCCGGCGGCCCCCCTCAGCGAGGCCACCCAGGCCTGCCTGGACTGCCACAACGAGGCCACCCCGGGCATCGTGGCCGACTGGAAACGCGGCCGCATGGCCCAAAAGACGCCGGCCCAGGCCCTCAAGGAGCCCCAGGCCCAGCGCCGGGTTTCGGCCAAGGACATTCCCGCCGGGCTCATGCAGGTGGCCGTGGGCTGCGCCGAGTGCCACACCGGCAACCCCAAGTCCCACGCCGACAGCTTTGACCACGGCGACCACCAGGTTCACCCGGTGGTCACCCCGGCCGATTGCGCGGTGTGCCATCCCCAGGAGCGGGAGCAATACGGCCGCAACCCCATGGCCCACGCCCGGGCCAATCTGCTTAAAAATCCCTTGTACATGGACCTGGCCCAGCAGACCAACGGGGTGCCCCAGGCGGCGGGGGGCAAGATAAGCATGCAGCCGGCCAGCCCGGCGGCCGAGGCCGAGTCCTGCTTGTATTGCCACGGCACCGAAATCAAGGTGCTGGGCCAACAAAGCCGGGACACCGGCGCCTTTGGAGAGATGAGCTTTCCCAAGCTGGGCGGCTGGCCCAACAGAGGGGTGGGGCGCAAAAACCCCGACGGCACCGTGGGCTCCTGCACCTCCTGTCACACCCGCCATCAGTTCGCCATTGAAATGGCCCGTTCCCCCTACACCTGCTCCGAGTGCCACAAAGGCCCCGACGTTCCAGTGTACAAGGTCTACCAGGTGAGCAAGCACGGCAACATCTTCTACGCCATGCACAAGCAGTGGGCCATGGACAAGGTGCCCTGGACCCCGGGCAAGGACTTCACCGCGCCCACCTGCGCGGCCTGCCACGTCAGCCTGCTGGCAGACCCGGGGGGCAATGTAATCGCCCAGCGCACCCACCAGATGACCGACCGCATTTGGGTGCGGCTGTTGGGGCTCATCTATTCCCATCCCCAACCCGTAAGCCCCGAGACCTGGAAGATCACCAACGCCGACGGCCAGAGCTTGGCCACCACCCTGGACGGCAAGCCCGCCTCCAAGTTTCTTATCGACGCCAAGGAGCAAGCGGTGCGCCAAAAGCGCATGGCCAAAATATGCCAGGCCTGCCACGCCCAGGGCTGGGTAGACGGCCAGATGGCCCGCCTGGAGCAGACCATAAAAGACTCCGACGCCATGGTCCTGGCCGCCACCCGCCTGATGTTGGAGATATGGCGACAGGGCCTGGCCCAGGGCCCCGGCAAGGGCAGCCCCTTTGACGAATACATCGAGCGGGTATGGACCCAGCAATGGCTCTTCTACGCCAACTCCACCCGCTTCGCCTCGGCCATGATGGGCGCGGATCTGGGGGTTTTCGACAACGGCCGCTGGGACCTGAACAAGACGGTTCGCCACATGCACGATTGGATCAAGGTGCGCTCAAAAAAATAAGGCCGCCCCTCAAAACCAAGCGCCCCGCCCAGGCAGGCGGGGCGTTTGTCTTTTGCTAAACCCCGCGGCGGCTCTCGGGCCAAAGCTCCTTGTGCAGGGGAAGTTGGAAGCGCACCGGCAGGCGGTCCCGCAATATCCACTCGGCCACCTCCCGGGGGGCGACGGTCCCATGCACGCAGGAGAAGAGCACCTGGGTTCGCTCGGTCAGGGCGTGGCGCTCCATCACATCGAGGGCGTAGTCATAATCGGCCCGGCCGGCCACCACGAACTTCACCTCGTGGTGGGGCCTGAGCATCTGGAGGTTGGGCCAGTGCATGCGCCCGTGCATGCCCGAGGAGGGGCATTTCAAGTCCATGACCACGTATACGTCCTCGGGCACCGGGGCCAGGCTCATGGCTCCGCTGGTTTCCAGTAGCACGGTGTAGCCCTCTTGCAGAAACATCTCCAGCAAGCGGGGGGCGGAGGCCTGGGCCAGGGGCTCGCCCCCGGTAAGCTCCACCAGCCCCACCCCCAAGCTGGCAACCCGTCCCAGGATCTCCTCCAAGAGCATATCCCGGCCTTCTTGTTTGGCGTAGTCGGTGTCGCACCAGCTGCAATCCAGGGGGCAGCCCCTGGCCCGCACAAAAGCGCAGGGCAGCCCCACGAAGCTGCTCTCGCCCTGAAGGCTGAGAAATATCTCGCAGACCTTTAGCTTGTGCATCTTCCGCCCTCCCCAGGCGGCCTTGGCCTCGCGCCCTGTTTTACGGTACCATTTCTTGACAGGGCGTTGAAACCTCTACCGCGCCGCCCGTGGATTTGCCCCAACCCTTGGCCGTGGGAGCAGCTCAGTTGCCTTATCTCCAACTGGACAAAAAATACTTCAACAAGCTGACCATCGCCCTGGGCTTGTTGGCCGTCTCCGGCTTTTTCTTTTTGGGCTTTTGGTTCTACACCGGCGATTTGGCCTACATCTCCACATATTTTTACATCCATTTGGCTTTCCTGCCCATCCACGCCCTGGTCCTGGGCCTGATCCTGGATGAATTGATTCAGCTCCGGGAGAAGATCGAGCGCCGCAAGCGCCTCAACATGTTCCTGGGCATTTTTTTCCGGCAGATGGGCATGGACATCATGCTCAACCTGCTCAACCTGGTAAAAAACCGGGAGGACTTTGACGACCGCCTGCTGGTGGACAAAACCTGGGGGGCCGCCCGTTTCCGCCGGGCCCGCCGGGACCTGGCCGGGCTCAAGCTGCGCATGGACCCCAACGCCAGGATGCTGGCAGCCCTCATGGAGGTCTTGGCCTCGCGGGAAGAAGATATTATCGCCATGACCCGCAATCCCCTGATGCTGGAATTCGAGAGCCTCCACCACTGCCTACTCAGCCTTTTCCACCTCATCGAGGAATCCCATTTCCGTGGACCGATGGAAAAGCTCAGGCCGGAGGTGCTGCGGCATCTGGGTCAGGACGCGGGTAAGGCCCTCATCCGCCTGGCCAGTCTCTGGCTGGCCTATCTGGAGCACCTGAAGGACGAGCATCCGGTGCTGTTCGGCTTCCAAGTAGGCCTGCACAGCTCCATCCAGCCCATGATGCTGGATGAAAACGGCGATGAGTTGGACGATTGAATGCCCGAGGCATGATTCCGCCCACAGCCCTCGCAGGCAGGTGGACATTGCTTGATGTTTTATTATTAAACCCGCCTGGCCGGCCCTAAGGAGGAAATCTAAGTGGAGCACTATTACCGCGCCAAGGACCTGCCCCGTTTCCACGAGATGGGCAAAGACGCCCCGGAGCTTGCCAAAAAGTTCTTTGACTGGGCGGGCGCGGTCATGGACGAGGGAGCGCTGAGTGGACGAGAGAAGGCATTGATCGCCCTGGCCGTGGCCACGGCGGTGCAGTGCCCCTATTGCATAGACGCCTACACCCAGGCCTGCCTGGAAAAGGGCTCGGACCTCACCGAAATGACCGAGGCCATCCACGTGGCCGCCTATATTCGCGGCGGGGCCACCATGGTCCACGGCATGCAGATGCGCAACAAAGCCGAAAAGCTTTCCATGTAAGGCCGGAGGGCGTTTTGACTTCCTTTCAGCAAGCCCTGGCCCAAAACCATACCCCCTTGGTGCGGGGGCCGGTGGAGACCCTGCAAATCAACGTGGGCCTCAAGTGCAATCTGGCCTGCAAGCACTGCCACCTGGAGGCCGGTCCCCAGCGTGGCGAGTTGATGAGCCGTGAGACCATGGAACAGGTGCTGGACTATGCCCGGCGGGTGGAGTTCGCCACCATCGACATAACCGGCGGATCGCCCGAGTTGAACCCGTGGCTGCCCTTTCTGGTGGAAAACGCGGCCAAGCTCGCTCCCCGCCTCTTGCTGCGCAGCAACCTCACCCTGCTCACCGACGGCTCCCGGGGCCGCCTTTTGGACCTGCTCCGCAGTCTCAATGTGGCCCTGATCGTCTCCTTCCCGGCCTTGAACCCGGGGCCGGTGGAGGCCCAGCGGGGCGCTGGCACCTTCGAGTCCTGCTTGGAGGGCCTCGGGCTGCTCAACTCCCTGGGCTGGGGCGTGGAGGGACAGGATTTGGAGTTGGACCTGGTGGCCAACCCGGCCGGGGCCTTTTTACCACCCTCCCAGGCGGCCACCGAGCAGCGCTTCCGCCGGGAGATGGCCTCCCGCTGGGGCCTTAGCTTCAGCAACCTGTTCACCCTGGCCAACGTGCCCCTGGGCCGCTTCCGGGCCTGGCTGGAAGGCTCGGGCAACTACGAGGGCTATCTCCAGAAGCTGGCCGACGGCTTCAACCCCTTCACCGTGCCGGGGCTCATGTGCCGCAACCAGGTTAGCGTTTCCTGGGACGGCTATCTCTACGACTGCGACTTCAACCAGGCGGCCGGCCTGCCCATGTCCGGGGAGAAGCTGCACGTCAGCCGGATGCCCGGCCCGCCGGACGCCGCGTTGCCCATCCAGGTCTCGGAATATTGTTACGCCTGCACCGCGGGCGCCGGATTCACCTGTGGCGGTTCCATCGAAAATTAGCCCTCGCCGCCCGTGCGCCTTGGCGGCCATGGGGGAGAGGGGGCCCATAAGCGTTGTAATCCCCACCCTGGACGAGGAGGCGGGCATCGCCTCCTGTGTGGCCAGGGTGGGCGACGCCCCGGGGGTGGAGGTGATCGTGGCCGACGGGGGCAGCGGCGACGCCACCGTGGCAATAGCCAAAGAAGCCGGGGCGCGGGTCATCGCCGCCCCCCGGGGCCGGGCAAGGCAAATGAACGCCGGGGCTGCCACCGCCCGAGGAGGCATCCTGTTGTTTTTACATGCCGACACCCTGCTCCCTCCGGGTTGGGACCAGCAGGTGCGCCAAGTGCTGGAGCGGCCCGGCGCCGTGGCCGGAGCCTTTAGCTTCCGCCTGGACCAAAGATCGGCGGCCCTGCGCTTTATCGAGCTGGCCGTGGCCTGGCGCTGCCGCCTGGCCGGTATGCCCTATGGCGACCAAGGATTGTTTTTGCGGCGGCATGATTTTATGGCGGTGGGCGGCTATCCCGACCTGCCCATCATGGAGGACTGCGAGCTGGTGCGGCGGCTCAAAAAGCGGGGGCGTATCATTGTTTCACCCGCCCCTGCCATCACCTCGGCCCGCCGCTGGATGCGTAAAGGCGTCATCTCCACCACGGCCCTTAACTACCTGGTGGTGAGTGCGTTTTACCTCGGCTGCCCCCCTGCCCTGCTCCGCCGGCTATACGACCGAGCCTAAGCTCCGCCGGCCCAATTTTCCGCCCCCCTGAAATCCCTTCTCCTTGCATCAACCGGGTTGACAGTAACAATGCTCGCGGATACTAATGATTATTCACGATAAGGATTAACGGGCTTTGCCCGTGCAGCAGCGGGAGAAAAAACTTGTCTAGTGTACGCACCGTGGAGGTGTCGGCAATCGTCGACGCCGTGGCCCGCCTATGCGGCGAGGCCGACATTTATCTACCAGAGGACGTGCGCCAGGCCTTCACCCGGGCCCAAGCCAGCGAGCCGTCGCCGGTGGGCCGGGAGGTCCTGGAGCGCTTATTGGAAAACGCGGACATCGCGGCCGAGGAAAAGATGCCCATTTGCCAGGATTGCGGCCTGGCCATTATCTTCATCGACATTGGCCAAGATGTCCATATCACCGGCGGCGACCTGAGCGAGGCCATCAACGAAGGCGTGCGCCGTGGCTACCAGGAACACCATCTGCGCAAAAGCTCCTGTCACCCCTTCACCCGGCTCAACACCGGCGACAACACCCCGGCCATAATCAACTACAGCATAGTGCCCGGCGACAAGGTTCATCTGTGGGTGGTCCCCAAGGGCGGGGGCAGCGAAAACATGTCCAGGGTGTTTTTGCTCACCCCGGCGGTGGGCCTGGCCGGAGTGAAAAACGCGGTGATGGAAACCGTGACCAACGCCGGCCCCAACCCCTGCCCCCCCATAATTCTGGGGGTGGCCGTGGGCGGCACCTTTGACCAGGCGGCGGTAAGGGCCAAGCGCACCCTGCTCCGGGAGCTGGATTCTGTGAATCCCGACCCCGAGGCGGACCAGTTGGAAAAGGAGATTCTGGAGGAAGTCAACAAGTTGGGCATCGGCCCGGCCGGCCTGGGCGGAGGCACCACCTGCCTCAAGGTCTTCGTGGACATCAAGCCCTGCCACATTGCCAGCCTGCCGGTGGCGGTCAACGTGCAGTGCCACGCCGCGCGCCACAAGGAGGCCGTGCTATGAGCGAGCTAATCCGCCTGAATCCGCCGCTTTGCGACGCGGACGTCACCCAGCTAACGGCGGGTGACAAGGTGTTGGTCAGCGGCACCATCTACACCGGCCGCGACGCGGCCCACAAGCGCATCGTGGACACCCTGGCCCAGGGCGGGGAGCCCCCCTTCCCCCTGGAAGGGGCCATGATATTCTATGTCGGGCCCTCGCCAGCCCCTCCCGGCCGGGTCATAGGCGCGGCCGGCCCCACCACCAGCTACCGTATGGACGCCTATGCGCCCACCCTTATGGAAAAGGGCCTCAAGGCAATGATCGGCAAGGGTAAGCGCAACGACGAGGTGAAAGAGGCCATGGCCAAGTACAAGGCAGTGTACCTGGCGGCCATCGGCGGAGCCGGGGCCCTCATGGCCCGCTGCATCAAGGAGGCCGAGGTCATCGCCTACCCCGAGTTGGGCCCCGAGGCGGTGCGCCGCCTGGTGGTTCAAGACATGCCTCTTTTCGTGGTCAATGACGTGCATGGCGGCGACCTTTATCAGCAGGGCCGCCAGGCCTACGCGCGCCGCTAAACATAAAACCTCCACCGCTACGCAGCGGCGGAGCTGGAGAACAAGGCAGGACAACTATGAGTAGTAGCGTAGACACCGCTATTTTTGTCAAGCCCCCCACCATGGTGTCGGCTTATCTGGACTGGCTCCAGATGCTCACCGGTGCTGGGCTTATCCTGTTCATGTGGAGCCACATGGTGCTGGTGGCCAGCGTGAACCTGGGCGCCAACGTGATGAACACCATCGCCCACTTCTTCGAGGCCACCTATATGGCCCAGGTAGGCGGCCCCATCATCGCGGCCACCATGCTTGTGCATTTCGTTTTGGCGGCCCGCAAAATCCCCTACACCTCCGAGGCCCAGGGAGTCATCTGGCGCCACGCCCGCATGCTGCACCACACCGATACCTGGCTGTGGCTCATCCAGGCCTTAACCGCCATGGTCATCCTTATCATGGGTTCGGTGCATATCTGGACGGTGCTCACCAACCTGCCCATCACCGCCGCCAAGAGCGCGGCCCGGGTGCAGGGCGGTTTCTGGGGAGTGTTTTATCTGATCCTCCTGCCCATGGTGGAGTTGCATGTTGGCATCGGTTTCTACCGCATCGCGGTGAAGTGGGGCTTCATCAAGCGCAGCGGGCGCAAAAAGTTCCACCGGTTTGAGAACATCTGGACCGGCGTCTTCATCCTGATCGGCTTGATCACCATCATCCGGCTCTGGACCTTGCCGATTTAAGGAGACGCCACCATGGAACACGAAACTTTCTACACTGATCTGTTGTGCGTTGGGGCGGGGCTGGCCGGCGAAAGGGTGGCCATCGCCGCCGCGGCCGCCGGTTTCGACGCCATCCTCCTGAGCCTGGTGCCCGCCCGCCGCTCCCACTCCTGCGCCGCCGAGGGCGGCATGCAGGCCGCCCTGGGCAACTGCGCCATGGGCGAGGGCGACAGCCCGGACGTCCACTTCGCCGACACGGTGAAGGGCTCGGACTGGGGCTGCGACCAGGAGTGCGCCCGCATCTTCGCCGACACCGCGCCCGTCGCGGTGCGCGAGGCGGCCCACTGGGGCATGCCCTGGAACCGGGTGGTGGCCGGCAAGGCCAAATACTGGAAGGGCGGCGAGGAGTTCGAGGCCGAGGAAAAGAAGGACAAGCACGGCCTGATAACCGCCCGCGCCTTTGGCGGCACCGCCAAGTGGCGCACCTGCTACACCGCCGACGGCACCGGCCACACCCTGCTCTACACCCTGGACAACAAGGTGACCGAGCTGGGGGTCAGGGTGCATGACCGGGTGGAGGCGGTCCGCCTGATACACGACGGCGAAAACTGCATCGGCTGCGTGGCCCGCGACCTCAAAACCGGCAAGTTCAGGGTCTACCTGGCCAAGGCCACCCTCATCGCCACCGGCGGCTACGGCCGGCTCTACTCCGAGACCACCAACACGGTGATAAACGAGGGCGGCGGCCACATCATCGCCCTGGACACCGGCCTGGTGCCCTTCGGCAACCCCGAGGCGGTTCAGTTCCATCCCACCGGCGTGGTGCCCACCAACATCCTGGTCACCGAGGGCTGCCGCGGCGACGGCGGCACCCTGCTGGACGTGGATGAAAAGCGCTTCATGGACATCTACGAGCCGGCCAAGGCCGAGCTGGCCTCGCGGGACGTGGTGAGCCGCTGGATGATGTACCACATCGCCCAGGGCAAGGGCGTGCCCTCCCCCTACGGCGACCACCTGTGGCTGGACATCCGCCACCTGGGGGCCGAGCACATCACCACCAAGCTGCGCGAGGTCTACGACCTGTGCCGCCACTTCCTGGGGGTCAACCCCATCAACCAGCTCATCCCGGTGCGCCCGGCCCAGCACTACTCCATGGGCGGGGTGCGCACCAACAGCGACGGCGCGGCCTACGGCCTCAATGGCCTGTTCTCCTGCGGCGAATCGGCCTGTTGGGACATGCACGGCTTCAACCGGCTGGGCGGCAACTCCCTGGCCGAAACCATCGTGGCCGGCCGCCATGTGGGCATGAAGGTGGTTGAGTTCCTGGAAGGGGCTCAGGTCACTTTCAATCCCCAGTTGGCCGACCAAGGCGTGGAACTGGAAGCCGAGCGCGTTCGCCGCTTGGTTTCCCGCGCCGACGGCTCGGAAAACGTCTTTGCCATCAAGGACGCCATGCAACTGGAGATGATGGAGAAGGTGGGCATCTTCCGCAACGGAGGGGACCTGCAAAAGGCGGTGGACAACCTGCGCGAGATATACGCCCGGGCCAAGAAAATCGGCCTGCGCAGCAGCGGCATCGGGGCCAACCCCGAGTTGGCCCTGGCGCTCAAGATGCCGGGCATGGTGCGCCTGGCCATCTGCGTGGCCTACGGCGCCCTGATGCGCACCGAGAGCCGGGGCTGCCACGCCCGCGACGACTACCAGGCGCGCAACGACCGCGATTGGCTCAACCGCACCCTGGCCTATTGGCGCGACCTGGACGCCGATCTGCCGGAGCTTAAGTATGAGCCGGCCACCAAGGTCACTTACCTGCCGCCTGGCGACCGCGGCTACGGCAAGACCGAGATCATTCCCATGGACGCCCCAAAAGAGGACTAGCCATGAGCAGGCAGCTTACATTCAATATCTTCCGTTTCAACCCCGAGGACCCGAACTCGGAGCCCCATACCGACACCTTCGTGCTGGAGGAAACCCCCAGCCTTACCCTGTTCATCGCCCTGAACAAGATCCGCGAGGAACAGGACCCGTCTCTGATGTTCGACTTCGCCTGCCGCATGGCCATTTGCGGCTCCTGCGGCATGGTCGTCAACGGCCGGCCCGGCCTGGCTTGCAAGACCCTGACCACCGAGTTGCCCGACGAGATCACCCTCATGCCCCTGCCCGTGTTCAGGCTGGTGGGCGACCTCTCGGTGGACACCGGCACCTGGTTCCGTCAAACCAACACCAAGATCGAATCCTGGATTCACGACGACCAGGAGTTCGACCCGACCGCCGTCGAAGAGCGCATGGAGAACGATCTGGCCAACTCCATCTTCGAGTTGGAACGCTGCATCGAGTGCGGCTGCTGCGTGGCCTCCTGCGGCACGGCCAACATGCGTGAGGACTTCGTGGGCGCCTTCGCCCTGAACCGCATCTCCCGCTTCATTATGGACCCCCGGGATAAGCGCAAGGATCCCGAATACTTTGAGGTGGTGGGCACCGACCAGGGCATCTTCGGCTGCATGGGCCTGTTGGCCTGCGAGGACGTCTGCCCCAGAGAGCTTCCCCTGCAAGACCAGCTGGGCATCCTGCGCCGCAAGATGGCCTTCGTGGGGCTCAAGAACATTTTCAAGCCCAAGGAAAAAGGCCGTCAACGGCGCTTTTAAAATCCACGGTAGCGCTTGCGGCGGGCCGCCCCTCGGGGCGGTCCGCCTTCTTTGCTCCCCACCCCGCGCCCCAGGGAGTTTGTGTTTGACACCTCCCCTGGGTCTGGTCTAGCATTAGCAGAGAATAACTATTGAAACCGGGCGGTTGTGACATCAAACCCTGCCTGGAGGCCTATAGGAGCATCTTTTGGCCGACAACCAGGCAATCAAGATCGTTTTCTCCCCCGAGGTCATTCAACGCCGGGTGCGGGAGTTGGCCGAGCAAATATCAGCCGACTTCGCCGGCCAGGAGCCCATCATGCTGGGGGTGCTCAAGGGATGCTTCATATTCCTGAGCGACTTGGTGCGCCAGGTGGACCTTCCCCTGGAAGTGGATTTCGTGCGCCTGACCTCCTATGGCAACTCGGACACTTCCAGCGGCCGGGTCCAGATGATCAAGGCCCCGGAGCTGCCCATTAAGGGACGTCCGGTGGTGGTGGTGGAGGACATCATCGACACCGGGCTGACTCTGAAATGGCTCATCGACTACCTTCAGGCCTTGGAGCCCAGTTCGGTGCGCCTTTGCGTATTGGTGGACAAGGCCGAGCGCCGAGAGGTGGAGGTCGAGGTTGACTACGTGGGCTTCAAGGTCCCCGGCGGGTTCCTGGTGGGCTACGGCCTTGACTTTGACGAGCAATACCGTTTCCTGCCAGGTATCTATGAGGTAACTCAGCAAGGAGCCGGCCATTAGCCATGAAGGTGCATTGCCAAACTTGCGGTACGGACTTCAACCTGGACGATAGCCTTCTCCCGCCCGAAGGCGCCTGGGTGCGCTGCAGCCTCTGCGGCGAGGTGTTCCAGGTGGCGCCCCCGGCCCAGGAAGCGCCGGCTCCGGCTGAATCCGAGCCCCAGCTAGAGGGCCTAGCCCCGCCCGCTACCGAAGAACCCCAGCCGGCCCCGGAACCATCCCCCCAAGGGTTCGAACTGTCTCCGGCAGAAGCCACGGCGGCCCCTCCCGACGCTTTTTGGGCCGAGGAGGCCACACCCAGTTCCCTTGATCTTTCTCAGATGGGCCCGTCCGGGCGAGAGTTGGCCCGCCAGAGGGCCGATTTCGGCCTGGAGCAGCAGCCTGAAACCGCCGTGCGCCCCCCCAGGGGCCCTCTGTTCAAAGCCCTGTTCTGGCTCATCGGCATCATACTGTTGGCCATCATAACCGCCCTGGGATCGGTGGTGGTCATGTCCCGCCTGGGAGTGGGTCCTGAGTTGGTTGACCGAGCCGCCCGCGTGCCCGGTCTGGCCCCCCTGCTGGGCCGTTCAACCGAGGGCGGGTCGCGGGGCGTGGAGACGGCAACGCCGCAGATGAGCCTGGTGGAAGTGAAAAGCTTCAACCGGATCAACGAGACCTCGGGCCGCATCTTCGTAATCCAAGGCAAAGTGGTCAACCATCATCGCCGGCCCAGGTCCTCGATTTTGGTGCAGGGCTCCCTGCGCGACGCCGCGGGCAAGGTGGTGCGCCAGGCATCATCCTACGCCGGTAGCGTCTTCACCCCCGAAGAGCTGCGCTTCCTCAGCCTGGGGGCCATAGAACGCCGTCTTTCCAGCCCCCTGGCCCTAGACGGACGGCCATACGTGGTGGCCCCCGGCGAGCCGCTACCCTTCATGATCGTCCTGACCAACGTTCCCGACCTGTCACTGGAATACACTGCGGCGGTGATCGGGTCTGAGCCGGCGGAGGAAAAACCGGTGCTGCGCTGAGTCTCTCCAGACAGCGGGAGGCAGAAGCCGGCAGGCCCGGATAAAGCGCCATGGGCATGATTAAACGCGTAAGGTGGGGCGTATTGTGCAGCCTGGGGGTGGTGCTAATGGGCGCCCTGGGCTACCGCTGGCTTGAGGACTACTCCTGGCTTGAAGCCATCTACATGACCATCATCACCGTGACCACGGTGGGTTTCGGCGAAGTGCGCCCCCTTAGCTCCGCCGGCCGCGTTTTCACCATGGTGTTGATGCTCTCAGGCGTGGGCACCATTTTGTACTTGCTCACCACCCTCACTCAGTTGGTGGTGGAGGGCAAGCTCCGGCAGATAATGGGGAGAAGAAGCTTGGAAAAAGCCATCCGCTCCTTGAAAGATCACTACATCGTCTGCGGCTATGGCCGCATCGGCGCCCTGGTCACCGAAATGATCATCGGCGCTGACCGCGAGGTGGTGGTCATCGACAACAGCGAGGAAGCGACCCGCCGCCTGGAGAGCGAGGGCATTCACTACGTGCTGGGCTCGGCCACCGAGGACGAGAGCCTCTTGGCCGCCGGCGTGGAGCGGGCCCGGGGGCTCATCGCCACGGTGAGCTCCGACGCGGACAACGTCTACATCGTGCTCACCGCCAAGGACATGCGCCCGGACCTCTTCATCATCGCCCGGGCCACCGAACCGGGCAGCGAGCGCAAGCTACGGCATGCCGGGGCGGACAAGGTGGTGAGCCCTTACTTCATCGGGGCGCGGCGCATCGCCCAGGCCGTGATCCGGCCCTCGGTGGCCGACTTCATCGACCTCACCTTCCACAGCACCACCGAGCAGCCCCTGCGCATGGAGGAGTTGGCCGTGGGGCCCCATGCCGAACTGGCCGGGGTGAGCCTCAAGGACTCGGGAATTCGCCAAAAGCTGGATTTGATCGTGCTGGCCGTAAAAAAATCCGACGGCTCCATGCGCTTCAACCCCCCGGCGGACACGGTGGTGGAAGTGGGCGACACCCTAATCGCCATGGGCCCGGGCAGTTCCATGAGCAAGCTGGCCAAAATTTTGGGCGGGCATCCGGTCTAGCTAGCCCAGCAAGAGTATCACCACCGCTCCGGCCACCATGAGGCCGCTGGCCATGAGGTGCTGGGCAAGGCGCGTCTCCTTCAGGAACACCCCGCCATAAGCCACGGCCAAGATGATGCTTAGGCGCTTGATCGCCACCATGTAGGCGGCCGGTGCCATGGACAGGGACCAGAAGTGGCACACCAGCATGGCCGCCATGCACAGCCCCACACCCAGGGCGGGCCCGGGCCGCCGCAGCCAGTCCCAGCCCAAGCCGCCCCGCGCGGCCAAAATCGCCACCATGACCAGAGCCAGGCCCAGGGGATAGACCGAGGCCATGAACCAAGGCCCCGAGGCGGCCAGGGCCACCTTGCCCAGGGTGATGGTGTAGCCATACAGGGCGCTCACCGCCAGGGCCATTAGGGAGCCTTTTTCCTTGGTCACCGCCAAAAACGGCTTGGCCCAGCCCCGGCGGGCCTGGTGCAGGTTAAGAACATAGGCCCCGGCCACCACCAACAACACCCCTCCCAGACCGGCCAGGTTGGGCAGCTCATCCAAAAACAGCCAGCCGGTGCCCAGCACGAACAAGGGCGAAAAGGCCATGAAGGGCATGGTCAGGGCCAAGGGCGACAGCTGGATGGCCCTTAAATAGAGAAAGGTTGCAGCCACCTCGGCGGGCAGGGCCAGGCCGGCGGCCCAAAAAAAGGCGGGCTTGAGGGGAGGCAGGGGGGCCAGGAGCAGCACCGCCACACACACCGGGGCCAGGCCGGTGAGGCGCACCAAAATCATCTGCCCCACCGGCAGGTCGCTGAAAAAGCGTTTGGTCAAAAAATCGGCGGTGGCCAGGAAAAAGGCCGAGCCCAGGGCCAGCCAGAACCAGCTCATGGATTGTGCCCGGCCAAAAAGTCCTCCAGCCGGGCCCGGCCGGCCAGGGCGGAGCGGCCCCCCAGGGCGGTGACGCTGATGGCGGCCAGGGCGCAGGCGGTGGCCAGGGCCTGGTGCGGCCCCTGCCCCTCAAGGATGGCGTGGGCCATGCCGGCATGGAACACGTCCCCCGCGCCGGTGGTGTCCTTGGCCGCCACCGCAAAGCCGGGATGAGCGAGCAACTCGCCTTGCACCAGCATCTGGGCGCCCCGTTCTCCCAGGGTTCGCCCCGCCCAAAGCGGCCCCAGGGCGGCCAGGGCCCTCAGCGCCTCCACCGGGTCTTCCAGGCCGGTTAGGCGCTGGGCAAAGTCCCGCTCACCCATCACCACATGGCACAAGCCCACCAACTCGGCAGTGCCATCCTGCACCCGCTCGGCGTCAAGGGTTACCACCGCCCCGGCGGAGCGGGCCATGCGGGCCGCCTCCAGGCTGGCTTCCATGAAGTGCCCATCCAGGTGCAGCACCCGGCAGGAGGCGAGCAAATCGCGGTTCAGGTCGCCGGGTTCCAGGCGGCATGTTTCGTCGCGGGTCCAGACGATGGTGCGTTCGCCGCCGCCCTCCTCCACCAGGATGAAGGCCTCCTGGCTGCGCGCCCCGGGTTTGCTTACCAGGCCCCGGGTGTCCACCCCGAACTCGGCCAGGCGGGGCCCGGCCAGACGGCCGGTTTCATCGTCCCCCACCGCGCCGGCATAGGCCACCCGGTGGCCCAGGCGGGCCAGGGCGCAAGCGGCGGTGGCCGCCTGGCCCCCGCCGGAGTTTATCATTCGGCGCATACGAATCTTGCTCCCCCGGCCGGGATAGCGGGGGATAAGGCATAGGTGGTCCGAGGCGTTGAGCCCCAGGCACACGGCGTCCCAGGGACGCTGCCCGGCCGCGGGCAGGGGCAGAGGCCCGCCGCCGGTCAAGGGGCTAGCCCTCTTTGGGCAGGATGCGCACCGGCACCAGGCCTTCCAGGTCCTTGGCGAAGCGATTAGCGTCGCCTTCCTCGCCCACGATGGCCCCGTAATGCATGGGGATGGCCAGCTTGGGACCTATGGCCTGGGCCGCTGCCACCGCCTCATCGGCGGTCATCACGTAGGTGCCGCTCACCGGCAAAAGGGCCACGTCCACGCGCAGGGAATCCATCTCCGGAATGTAGTCGGTGTCCCCGGCGTGGTAGATGCTCACCCCGTCCACGGTGAGGATGAAGCCCAGCCAGCCGTTGTCCCGGGGGTGAAAATTTTTGTTCAAGTTGTAGGCGGGCACCGTCTGGATGACCAGATCGCCCAGGGTGACCTTCTGGCCGGGCTCCAGGGCCTTTACCTTGCCCGAAAGCTTGGCAGCGCTGTCGGATTCGGTTAGGATCACCGTATTTTCGCCCTGGATCTTGGCGATGTCGTCCGGCACGCAGTGGTCGAAGTGATCGTGGCTCACCAAGATCAAGGCGGCCACGGGACCTTCCTTTATCTCGTAGGGGTCGAAGTAGATGGCGCCCTGGGGCCGGTCCAGCCGAAAGCTGTCGTGGCCCAGCCAATGCAGGTTGCTCACCACCTTGTCGATGGCAGCTTGATCGGCCATGGTTCCTCCCTTGAGTTTTGACCCGGTTCTAGTCTTCGGCCAGCACCACCCGGTGGTTGACCAGGGACATGGACTTTATGCGCCCAGCCAGGGTCTTTTGTTCGCCGTAGATGGACACCAGCCGAAGCTTGCCGTCATCTTGGGGCTCGATAAGGTCCACATCGGCCAGGTACAGCTCTTCCTGGCCGCTTTTGTTGAGCAGGTAAGCGGTGGCTTCACACATTGGAAAGCATCTCCTTAAGGCGGACCTGCACGATGTGGTCCACTTGGTGGGGTAATGGCTCGCGGGTCACGCTGGCCACTTCCACGTTTTCCTGGGTAAGGGGCAGAAGGAATTTGCGGGCCTTGCAGGAGGCTACCGCAGCGGATACCGCCGGAGTAATTTCGCCCATCATGGAATTGGCCAAGACGATGCCGAGGGGCCCGATTATGGCATCGGCATCTTGGATGGTGACCAGGATGGCGTTTTCTCCGGTGGCGCCACGGTTGGCGCCGGCCTTCATCATCTGGGCGGTGGCGATGGCGTTGCTGCCCAAAGCCAGCACCTCCATCGTTTCGCCGTACTCTTCCTTGAGACGGCGAATGATGACGCTGCCGATGCCGCCGCCCTGGCCGTCAATGACACAGATGCGCAAGGTTGCCTCCTTGTTTAAAAGAGAATACACTGACCTCCAATAGCTGACAAGCCCATCCAGGGGAGCGTTCCGGCTGGAAAAGGAGAAGATGGAGAGTATGATCGGCATGGGGCTGGCCCTGGTGATTGCAGGCTATCTATTAGGCGCGGTGCCCTTTGGGCTCTTGGTGGCCCGCGCCATGGGAGGGCGTGACCCCCGTAGCGGCGGCTCCGGCAACATCGGGGCCACCAACGTGGCCCGCCTGGCCGGCAAGACCGCCGGAGTGCTCACCCTGCTACTGGATATCGGCAAAGGCCTGGGCCCCGCCATGCTGGCCGATTATTGGCTCACCCCCTGGTGGGCCGGAGCGGTGGGTTTGGCCGCCTTCGTGGGCCACTGCTGGCCGGTCTATCTGCGTTTCAAGGGCGGCAAGGGGGTGGCAACCTTCTTGGGGGTGCTCTTGGGCCTGGCCCCATGGGCCGGGCTGGCCACCGGCCTGGTTTTGATCCTTTTGGCCACCGTGACCAAACACATGTCCCTGGGCTCCCTGGTGGGCTGCGGCAGCTCGGTGGGATGGCTTTGGCTGGCCGGCGCGCCAGTTGCTTATCTGGTCATGGCCGCGGTAATGACCCTCTTGGTCTTTTACAAACACCGTGAAAACATCGTTCGCCTCCGGGCGGGCCAGGAGCACGGCTGGCGCTGACCTATTGTGTTTTCAGCGATAACTTCCTTTGATAGATGGTCATGAAGCCTTTGGGTGCCGCGCCCAACCGGATCACGGCGTGCGCTCGAAACACCAGAAGGCTCAAAATACGGTAGTAAGCGCTCCGCTGATCCCTCAAGCACGGAGGCCAAGCCATGTGGGCCGATCTAGTGTGTTTTTGTCGCCGCCGCCCCGGGTTCGTCGCGGGATGGCTGGCCTTGGTCTTGCTCCTGGCCCTGGCATCCCCCGTAGAGGCCGTGCCGCCGGGACAGATATCCTGGACCTCCCAGGTGGCCGCCGCCTACCGGGCCCTGGGCGCCAAGGACCCGGATCCCAAAACCCGCAACCCCGACTATTTGGCCGGGCGCTTGGTGGACCAGGCATTCCTGGGCAAACAACTCCGCCTGCCCGATGACTACGACCCGGCCCTGGCCATAATCCGCAAGCGCGGCAGTTCCACCTTTTACTACATGACCGCCCGCACCAAGTACATCGACCATGTATTGTCCCATGAGGCAGCCGCGGGAGTGGAGCAGGTGGTCATTCTTGGCGCGGGCCTGGACAGCCGCGCCTACCGCTTCGCAAAGCAATTTCCCAAGCTCAAGTTTTTCGAGGTGGACCTGCCGGCCACCCAGGACTACAAGCGGCAGCGGGTGGAAGCGGTCCTGGGTAGCCTGCCGGCCGGAGTGACCTATGTGCCCGTGGATTTCGACAAGGACGACCTAGGCCAGACTCTGGCCCGGGCCGGCTATCGCAAGGACCGCCGCACCTTGTTCATCTGGGAAGCCGTCAGCTACTACCTCCAAGAGGCCGGGGTGCGCGCCACCCTGGACTTCGTGGCCCAGCAAGCCCAGCCTGGCAGCCGCCTGGTGTTCGACTACCTGACCCGGGAAGCCCTGGACAAGATAAATTCCGGCGAAGCCGGACAGAGGGGCGCCGCGGCCCGGGCCAAGCGCGGCGAACCGTTTCTCTCCGGCATAAAACGCGGCACGATCCGCGGCTATCTGACTAAGTCGGGCCTGATTCTGGTGGAGGAGGTGGAGGCGCGGGATATGGTCGGCCGTTTTCTAATCGGCAGCAAGGGCCAGGTTCTGGGGCTGCCTTCCCGGAGCGTGCGCCTGGTGCTGGCCGAGGTCCCCGCGCCGGTCCGCTGAGGCCCCTAAAAACGCGAGGCAGGCCCATCAACTGATCCCGCCCCCGCGCATTATAGCCGTCCTTTTCTTCGGGCCTTTTTGCGCTGGTCCTTGGGCAAGCGCTTGGCCGGGCCTTTCTTCTTGGTGGTGAAATCCCAGCCATCTTCGCCGCCCTCCCCGCCGGGCGGCAGGCCCAGGGCCACTTCCAACAGGCGATTGCCGAACTCCTCGGACGTGAGCACCACCGCCCCATGCACCCGGCAGCGGCCGGCCAGTTCGCGGTCGCTGGTGACCACGGTGATACCGGCCCCCTCCCGGGCGGCCAAGGCAGCGATCACGTCGTCCGCCGACCTCTCGGCCCCGGAAAAACCCACCGGCATCCCGGCCAGGCTCTGCTGATCCCCGCCCGGCTCCAGGCCGCCGTCGAAGATCACCTTGATTTTGTGGGGGCGCCGTTTGCGGTACAGGCGCAGGGCCTCCATCAA
>Ga0180009_10002800_pt1 | contig 20287 bp, 15 predicted proteins | sample OS_PC_MetaG_FD_123537 | JGI IMG/M metagenome (GOLD analysis project Ga0180009, IMG submission 123537) | Groundwater microbial communities from the Aspo Hard Rock Laboratory (HRL) deep subsurface site, Sweden - OS_PC_MetaG | ecosystem: Environmental > Aquatic > Deep subsurface > Groundwater...
CGTGCTCCGCGGGACCGCCGTCGTGCTCCGCAGGACCGCCGCCGTGCTCGTCGGGCTCGCCCGTCACCAGCACCGCCGCAAGCAGACGGCCGAGCGCATTGTCCGACATGTCAAGAACGTAGCACCCGCACAGGGCGTGGGCGAGAGCGTCGAGACGATCGCCGGCGAGGTCGCCCAGGACGCCGTCCTCAGGCAGAGGCACGTGCGCCCCGCAACCGGGGCACTCCCATGTGGTCATGCGGTAATGAGGCACTTGCGGATGAGACCTCGCGCTCGTCGCCGATCGACCCTGAGAGTATCGGCGGAATCGACCCCGGTGTTGAGGGGCGACGAAAACGAGGGCAGAACTAGGAGCCCTCCTCCGGAATGTCGAGCACGTCCTTCAGCACGTGCCGCACCGCCGACAGCGGGTCGAGTCGGCGCTCCCGCACCTCTTCGAGCACCGAGTCGAGCCGAGGGTCTTGACCGACGCGGCGCTCGAGCCATCGCTGTACCTCACGCACGCTGAGGCTGAGCACTTCCTTCTCCAAGCTCTCCCCGCGGCGGCGATCGAGGCGGCCCTCCGCGCGGAGGTGCTCCTGGTGGGCCACGACACGCTCCCACAACTCAGCCACTCCCTCGCCGGTGAGTGCGTTGGTGGTGAGCAGGGGCGCCTCCCAGCCGCCCTGACGGTCGGCGAGGGCCAGGATGCCCCGGATCTCGTTGTACGTGATGTCGGCGGCCGGGTGGTCCTTCTTGTTCACCACGATGATGTCGGGTATCTCCATGATGCCGGCTTTGAGCGCCTGGATGGAGTCACCGGAACCAGGCATGAGCGCGAGTATGACCGTGTCGACGATCGACGCGACCTCTATCTCGCTCTGCCCGACGCCCACGGTCTCCACGAAGACCACGTCCTTGCCGGCGGCATCGAGCACGAGGGCGGTCTGCAGCGTAGCCTCAGCGAGTCCGCCCAAGTGACCGCGCGTGCCCATCGAGCGGATGAACACCGCGGGGTCGAGGAAGTGCTCGGAGAGCCGGATACGATCGCCCAGCACAGCACCTTGGGTGAAGGGACTCGAGGGATCCACGGACACCACACCCACCGAGAGCCCCCGGGTGCGACACTCGCGGACCATGCCAGAGAGAAGGGTGGATTTCCCCACCCCGGGTGGTCCGGTCACCCCGATTGTGCGGGCATGACCGGTGCGTGCATACAGCCGGCTCACGACCTCCGCGGAGAGCGCGTCTCCGTCTTCCACCAACGAGATCGCCCGAGCTACAGCCCTCCGCTCGCCGGCGAGGACCCGCTCGGCGAGGTCACGGGCCCTTTCGAGCTGCTCCTCGGAGAAGGCGGGTGGGCAGAAAGGGTCGCGCACTGGTCGTGGGAGCCGCCCGGAACCCCGGGCCGCGACTCACTCTAGCCGGTCTTCTCTTCTTCCGAGACCTTGGCGGCTTCGGCGACTTTCGGGGTCTCGACGGCCTCGGGCTCTTCCTTGATGGCCTTGCGGATCTCCCCCTCGCTCTCCTTCAGGCCACGCTTGAACCCGGTGATGGCCTTGCCCAGCGACGACCCAAGCTCCGGTAACCTCTTCGGCCCGAAGATGACCAACAGGAGGATCACGAGGATAGCGATCTCCCAAGGTCCGATCCAACTCGGCATCATGGACTCCCTTCATGCCCCGCACTCCGATCGCCAGCGGTGCGACGGCTCGGATGACGAAGCAACGAGGTTTCTAGCGGCGATTGCCTGTAGTAGTATAGTCCTCGGAGCAGCATCGGGCCACCTCGGGTCGCCCGATGGTTTCGTCGCAGGTGATGCGGCCGGACCTCCACGAGTCGCAGGGCGAACTGGAAGACACGCGGAGACCGCCCCGGGAGGCGCGTTGCCGGGACAGGAACTACCGCCATCGGCCCAGCCGATGACACAGCCGATGGGCTCGTCGCCCACGCAGCCCGATGCACCGCCAACGGCGCCGAATCGTTCGAGCGTGGACGATGAGCCCCGCTACGATCTGGCGACTGAGATCTGCGCGGCGCTGTACAGAGCGTACCGGGCCGCTCGTTTCTACCCGGCGAACCACCCCGTGGCAGCGCAGAGCCTCGACGCGCTCTCTCAAACGCTCACCAGGACGCTGGACGAGATCAACATGCTCAGGCTCGAGGTACGTGGGGAGACGCTCTTGTTCGTCGACCACGTGGTCTTCGGCGGCGACAGACCCCGCGACAACATCGCTGAACTCATGTTCCTCGACGGCATCCGCTCCATCACGTTCCACCGTGGCATCGACCACGAAGAGGCCACGGCGTTCGTAGAGGCCCTCGTGCGGGTGCAAGAGATCGACCGGGAGGAACAAGACCTGGCCACGGTGCTCTGGGACCGCGACTTCGCCCACGTGGACTACAGCGTCACCGACCGCCTCCTCGAGGGCGAAGAATGGGAGGGCAAGGGGCAGGTACTCGAGCGGTTCCGGCCCGGCTTGGTAGACCGAGCGTCCCACCCCGAACGAATGGAACTCGGGGAGCCCGAGCCGACGGGGTCGAGCGAAGGGAGTCAGATGGAGGCACTTGCGCGGTCGCTCCTTGAAGACGTCTCGGTTGGCACGATCGCGGAACAGCTCGAGCATGAACCCGATGTCCTGTTTGAGTTCCTCGAAGTGTTGACAGAAGTACTGGTTGCGGGAACCACCAACGAGGAAGTCACTTCGGCCTCCAAGGCCATCTCGGACGTACTCAACTCCTACCTCGACTGGGGGGAGTTCGCCTCACTGGCACTCGCCGTCCGGAGGTTGCAGGGTGTCCAGGAGGCGACGTCCGGGCGGGCGGCCGAGATCACCGAGATCCTCGCCGGGCTGACAACACCCGATGCGCTGCGCAAGGCGGTCTTCGAACTCGACGGCAAACTCGCGGAGCGCAGGCCGGATCTCGAGGAACTCCTCTACCTGCTGCGCCACGATGCCTACCCTTCGCTCATGGAACTACTCACCGAAGCGAGCGGGAAGACGTCTCGGAAGTGCATCCTCAACGTGTGCACCATGGGGGAGGGAGTCCCGCTTCAGCTGGTCACCTCCAAGCTGAACGATCCCCGGTGGTTCGTCGTGCGCAACATGGTGTTCATGCTGGGGGCACTGGGCGATCCGGACGGGGGAGCGCACTTGGAGAAGACCCTCGACCATCCCGACGAGAGGGTGCGCCGCGAGGCAGTGCGCTCCCTATCAGGCCTGGGGGGACCTCGAGCCAACTACCTGGTCACCTCGTGTCTGTCGGACCCAGCGCCGTCGGTGCGCATCCTGGCCGCCCGCGCGCTCGCCCGCCAGGGGCAGCCCAGCGGAGCGGCCGCGATCCTCACCCAGATCACTTCCAAGGACTTCCCCAGTCGTGACGACACGGAGGTCGAGGTCTTCTTCGAGGCGCTCGGTGAGGTGGCCGACGATCGCGCCCTGCCGTTCCTCGACGATCTCTGGGGAAGCAAGACCTTCCTGCGCAGCAAGCCCATGGCGGTGCGCCTCGGTGCTCTTAAGGCGATGGGCAAGATAGCTACCCCGGCGGCCATGGAGATCCTCCTGCGCGCCTCCCGCTCGGGAGACGAGGAGCTGCGTAGGCAGGCCAAACGGAGCCTGCTCGAAGCCGAACGCCGGGCGGCTAACAGATGAGCCGGCCCATCCTCAGAGACGCGGCAACGGATGCCTTCGATCGCCGCCTCGTACACATGCTCTCAGCAACGCTGCGCACCGCCGAGTTCCACGAACGCAACAACACGGTGGCGGTGGAGATGATCGACGGGCTCTACGGCGCGCTCAGAGAGCGCACGGAGACATTGGGCGCGACCACGGTGTCCACCCGCAACCGGCACGTCTTCGTCGACGGTGAGTGCGTGCGCATGGGGGCGTCGGACTTCCTCAACCTCACCTCGTTCATCAAGACACTCGATGCGTGGAGCGTCGGATCGGTCACAATGCTCCCGGGACTCAGCCGGGAAGAGCTGACCAGCTTCGTCTACTGTGTGGCCCGTGGGCGCCGCGGCGGCGACCTGGTTGCCCTTGAGAAGCGCCTGGCCCACGACAACGTCAAGAGCGTCGAACTCGGTGCCCCGATCGAAGAAGGCTACACCGACGACCCAGAAGCCCTTCCGATACGCACCTATGGTTCGTGCCTCGATGTCTTGGGGGAACTGCACTCGGCGATCATAGGCAACCGCCAGATCCGCACCCGGCGGGTGAGGCGTGTGACACAGTCGGTGGTCGATCAGATGCTGCGCGACGAGTACGCCCTCTTGGCCCTCACAACGATCAAGCGGTTCGACGACCACCTCTTCGCCCACTCGACGAACGTCGCCGTGCTCTCCGTCGCCCTGGGGCAGCGCCTGGGTCTGCAGAAGTCCCAGCTGGGCGAGCTCTGCCTCGCCGCGTTCCTACACGACCTGGGGAAGATCGCCGTTTCAAAGGACATCCTCAACAAGCCCGGCATACTCGACGATCACGAGCGCGAAGAGATCAACCAACACCCCATCCACTCGGTGCACATACTGCTGAACCAGGGACACCTCAGCCAATCGACCTTACGCGCGATCATCGGCGGGTTCGAGCATCACGTCAATTTCGACATGTCGGGCTACCCGCTCCTCACCCAGAAGAGGGGGCTCACCCTGTTCGGTCGCATCATCACCCTCACCGATCGCTACGATGCCATCTCCACCCCACGGGTGTACCGCGAGCACAGCTTCACGCCGCACCAGGCCGTGCGCCACGTCATCGAACATGCGGGCACCCAGTTCGATCCGGACCTCGTGGGCGTCTTCGTACGCATGATCGGACTGTATCCGCCTGGCACCGTGGTCGGCCTGAGCAGCGGAGACGTCGCCGTTTCGATACAACCGGCGCGTCCGGAGGACCCCATCGACCGCCCGACCGTGCGGATTATCCGAGGGAACGATATCGGCGTCTCGCGCGACCTGAGCGACACCGATGAGAACGGAGGCCACGTGCTCTCTGTGGTCGGCGTGTACAACCCGGGGAACGAGGGCCTGTACCCCGCGATGGACCCCAAGGTACTCGCACACTTCTAGGGTGCGGCGCCCTGAACCTGGTGGGCCGAACGGCCTGTACCGTTCATGCCTGACTCTGTACCGTCCATCACCCCTTTACACCCACCCATCAGTAAGCTACAATGCGGATACGGCTGCCGGAGAAGTCATCCGCGGTCATTGAAGAGCCCCCCAATGCCGGCCTTTCTCGCCCCCCGGGAAAGGCCGGATCCTTTTCCCCCAGCTCCCCGCGAGACGCTACGCGACCTCCACGAGGGTCTCGTCGGAAAAGGTGAGGGCCCGCAGCCCGTCGGACTCCACCACCCAGGTGTTCTCCACACCCACGACCCCCCGCCCCGGGAACACGATCTTCGGCTCGATGGCGACGGTGTTCCCCTCCACGAGGCGATCCCGCCCCCCACGACCGATCACGGGGAGTTCGTCGGCCTCCAATCCCACCCCGTGGCCGACGAAAGCGACCTGGCCGCCCGACGCACCCATGAAGCGATCGCCAATGCCGAGTGTCTCCGCCCGCTCCACCGCCATCAAGAACAGCTCCTCGCCGGTTCGACCGGGGCATGCCTCACGGCGCAGGAGATCCTGGATGTCGAGGCAGGCGCCGTAGGCCTCGCGGAGGTCCGGCGCGAGGGGTCCCACGCTCAGCACCCGGGTCTGGTCTACGAGGTACCCATCCACCGCGCCCGCCATGTCGATCACAACGGGCTCGCCCCGGCCTATGGGGCGACGCCCTGCTCCCTGAGGAACCGCGACGCTGAGGCCGCGACCGCCCAGAGGCGTGTCCATGGCCGAGCGTACCGCCGCCTCGGGCCCGGCGAACACGTGGATCATGGGGAGTTCCTGACCGAAGGCTCGGAAGCGCACGATGCCTTGGTGCCCGGCCTCACGGGCCACGGCCTCCAATCGGGCCGAGAGCTCGAGTTCGGTCATACCCGCACGAAGGAAGGTCGCGGCTGCCCGCACGACGAGATCGGCCATGACCGCGGCCTCGCGCATGATCGCCACTTCGTACTCCGACTTCACCGCGCGCACCGCCCTGATCAGCGGCGAGCAATCCATGAGCCGGGCGCCGGGGAGCACCTCCTCGTACCGGCGGAAGGTGGTGACGGGGAGCACGTCGAGCTCGAAGCCCACCACTCCGGCCGGATCGATACCGGCCCGACCGAGGGCGGCGGGGAGGTCTCGGAGGCTGGTGAGGTCTTCCACCCGGGCGAGGGCCGATTCCTCTCGAGCCCTGTCGCGATCGCGGCGCACGGTCAGGAGGGGGTCGCCCTCGGCAGGCACGAGTAGGTGGCACTGCTGAGAGGTGCCCGCCAGGTAGTAGAGGTCTGCCCCCTGCACGAAGACCGCGCCGTCCATGCCCTCCCTGCGGAGCGCGGCCTGCACCCGCGCGATCCGGGGTTCAAGCTCTGCGATCGGGGTTTTCCTCACCTCGGCTCCTCCCGCCGGCCGCCCCCGGCTCCTTCGGACTCCGCGCCCGCCGCCCCAGGGTCGGGGGCGTCCCGACGCTCGCCGCCGGCAGCCCGCCGCTCGCCGGGGGCGGTCCCGTACACGTCGACCTCCCCCTCGCGGTCGCGGCGGAGGGCTCCAGCGGCAACCAGTCGCTCCGCGTGACCGAACACCTCACCCATGGCGAGGAAGCCGTTGATCGTGTCCACTCCGGGGAACAGCCGCGAGACCGCGCGGAAGACGGTGCTCCCTCCTTCGAACGCCCTCTGTACGTCGAGCACCCTGAGATCGTACTGCTCCACGATCTCGTCGATGCGGCCCGCCACCCTCCGGAAGGGTCGACCGTGGCCGGGCAGCACCAGCGAGATGCCCATCGTGCGGAGGGCGTCGAGCGACGCCATGTAGTCGCCCAGCCCGCTCCCCACCGGGTCGAGGAACAGATACAGACCTGGGTTCGGGGTGATGCGCTCGAGAAGATGATCGCCCACCAGCAGCACCCCGTCGGTCTCGCGGTAGAGCCCCAGGCCGCCCTCGGTGTGCCCCGGCAGGGCGAGCACTGTCCACGGATCGCCGAACCCGCTCACGACCTCGCCGGCAGGCAACCCCGCCGCTCTGGAGACGGAGTCTCCCATGGCCGCCATGGAGACCGACCACGTTTCCAGGGCTCCCAGAAGGGAGGCCGGGACGCCCCAGCGAGGCAGCAGTCTCTGCACGGCGCGAGCGAACGCCCCCACGTGGCCCGGGAAATCCTGCAACTTGTGAACGTCTTCCGGTCCCGCCATCACGGCCGCCTCGGAGAACTCATGCGCCAGTCCGTGGTGGTCGACGTGCGCGTGGCTGATGAAGACCACGTCTACGTCGCGAGGCTCCAGGCCGAGCTCGGCGAGGCCGCGACGAAGGTCGTCACGCGCCTGCGGGTGCTTAAGGCCCGTGTCGAACAGGCCCACCCTCTCTCCGAGGAGCACGTAGGCGTTCGTGGGTTCGGTGTCGAACGGCGTGAATACCGGCAACCGGAACACACCGGTGGTCTCTTCGGTGGGGTGCACCGCGCTCTCCTGGCTCGATCATTGCTCCGCATACGTCGGCGGCGACCCGCAGGCACCCGCTCTCGCGACGGGCCACACCTCGTCCCTCCGCAATGGAACAACGAATAGCCCCTTGGGAGGCTACCAGAGTTCAGCCTGAGGCGGGACCGTCTTCGGCGAGAAACGCGCGGATGTCCTCAAGATGCTCGGGGGTATCCACGTCGAGGGCTTCCCCGCCCAACGCCGGCACCGACTCCACGCGACCGGCATACCGCCGCAGTATGTCCCGTGCCCCGGAATCACCGGCGAGTTCGAGCACCATCGGAAGAAGGGAGCGGTGTATCACCACAGGCGGCCCCACCAAGCCGCGATCCTCGGCGGTCGCGCCGTCGATCCCCACGACCGGGACCCCCGTCTCCAGCCCGGCCGCCGCGGCACCCCGCTCGCGGGCCATAGCCCAGGCGTCGAGGACGCGCCGGAACGTCGCCGGCGTGACCAGGGGCTGGTCGCCGAGCGCCACGACGAGGTCTCGGGGTTCTCGCATGGCGAGGACGCCGAGCCGTAGCGACGACGCCATGCCTTCCTCGGGGCGGGGGTTCCGCACCACCTCGTACCCTCCATCGGGGACCTCCTGCCTCAGCGCGCGGGTGAGGGCGTCGACCTCTCGTCCGGCCACCACTACGATGTCTCCGAACGCCCGCGAATCCACAGCGGCCCGTACCACACGCCCCACGACCGTCCCTCGGCCGAGTCGGGCAAGCACCTTGGGTGCGTCATCGCGGCCGCCGCCCATCCTCGAGCCGAGACCGGCGGCGAGGATCACCGCCGTCGGCGCCTCATCAGTAGCCCGTAGACACCGCATCTCCACGTGAGGAGACAGCTGCCCCGCCCAGACCTCGTCGCCGCCCCCGGCCGCGGCGGCTTCCAACTCAGCGTCCGGAGGCCACCGGTCGGCCTTGTTCAGGTACACGAGGAGCCTGGCGCCGGCGGGAACGTGCGGACGGTAGCCCCGAACGGCCGTGCGAAGTAGGGCGGGAGGAGGGATGCGGTCGCCTTCGGCGAGCCCGAGGAGGGCGGCCAGCACCGCGGGCCGATGGGCGTGGACCTCGTCGAGGGAAGCGCCTTGCGCGTCGAGCCCGGCCACGAAGACCACCAGCGAAGCACACGGCGGGACCACCGGCTCCCACTCCGCCGGCGCCTTCAGAGACCGGCCGGCGGCCCCGTCCGCCTCCACCAACACCGCCTCGACGCCGGGCACGTCGCGAAGGACCCGCACCCACTCCGGATCGACGCCCACGACCTTGCCCTGATCATCGAGACCCGCGCCGACCACGGGGCTCCGCCCCATCGAGTCAGCCGGTCCGGCGGCGCCCGACTCCGCTCGCACCGCGGAGAGCAGGCGCGGCAGGGAATCGGCCAGGATCAGTGGCCGTCCACCCGGCGCGGGTGGCAGGATGCGGGTGGTGGTGGTGAGTAGCACACTGCGGCCCCCGGCTTCGTAGTCTCGAGCCAAGGCGTCCATCAAAGACGTCTTGCCTCCGGCCCCCACCAGGGCCACTACCTCAGACGGCCCCAGCCGCCACAGATCGGTGATGCGCCCGTGTGCCGTGTCTGCAGTTGCCATGGCGTCACAGTACCATCCCTCTGACGAGCCGGAGCGCGTAGAACCTCGAGGCAAGGCGCGCGTTCCGCACCGCCCGCACGTCGTGGCTCTTCCGCGAGAGCGCAGCATCGCGCCGTCCCGAAGTGCGGCCATCCGGGTTGTTCCGGCCCACCGGGTGATGCTATAGTCTCAATGTTGGTTGGTCGGCCAGTTAACAAACAGCCCGCGGCGCCTCCCCGGCGCCTCGCGCGGGTTCGGGGGTGATCGGTGTTCCTGCCTGATTTCGACTACCACGCGCCTGAGACTCTGGCTGAGGCCTGCGATCTCCTGCGCGACCTCGGCCCGAGCGCGAAGATCCTCGCGGGCGGCACAGACCTGCTGATCAAGATGAAGCACGGCTTGGTCACGCCTCGGGCGGTGATCTCCCTCAAGGCGCTCGACGAGTTGAAGACGATCACTCACGTTCCGGGCAGAGGCGTCGTGATCGGCGCCCGGGCTACCCACAACGACCTCGTGAACTCGCCCGTTCTCCACGAGCACTTCCTCTCGGTCTCGGAAGCGGCTCACAAGATGGCCAACAACCAGATCCGCAACCGGGGCACGGTGGGCGGCAACCTCGTGAACGCCATCCCCTCGGCCGACCTTCCGCCGATCTTGATCGCTCTCGATGCGTGGATCACCCTGGTGGGCTCGAACACGAGCCGCACCGTACCGCTTCACACCTTCTTCACGGGCCCAAGCTGCTGCGTGATCGACCCCGTTGACGAGATCCTCACCGAGATAGTGCTGCCCGACCAGCCGACCACAGGGAGCACGTACCTGAAGTTCGGGCTGCGCCGTTCGGGCGCCCTCTCGGTGACCGGCGTCGCCGCGGCCGTCACGATGGACGGCGACACTATCGTCGACTCGCGCATATGCCTTGGAGCCGTGTTCCCGGTGCCGGTCCGAGCCCACGACGCCGAAGACGTGCTGCGCGGCAAGACCTGGAGCGACGAACTCCTGGCCGAGGCCGGCGAAGCCGCATCCTGCTGCGCGCTCCCCATAACCGATATCCGCGGCACCGCCGAGTACCGCCTCGACCTGGTGCGGGTGCTCACGAAGCGCGCCCTCAAGCGAGCCATCACGGAGGGTCACGTCTGATGGAGACGATAGACGACACACGCAAGACCACCGCCGGCCCGAAGCCCAAGCGGTACGTGATAGACCTGACGGTGAACGGCGACCCCCGCACCGTCGTGGTGAAGGGCAACGCCTTGCTCGTGAACGTGCTCCGCGACGAACTCGACCTCACAGGCACGAAGAAGGGCTGCGAACTCGGTGACTGCGGGTCGTGCACCGTGCTCCTCGACGGCACTCCCGTGGACGCCTGCCTCGTGCTCGCGCTGGAGGCCGACGGCAGCGAGATCGTCACCATCGAAGGCGTCGCGGCACATGGAGAGCTCGACCGGCTGCAGGCCGCTTTCGTGGACAAGGCCGCCGTGCAGTGCGGCTACTGCACGCCCGGCATGATCCTCTCGCCCAAGGCCCTGCTGGCCGGCAACCCGCATCCCACCGAGCCGGAGATCCGCGCGGCCATCGCCGGGAACCTGTGCCGCTGCACGGGCTACGTGAACATCGTAAGAGCGATCGCCGCGGCGGCTGAGGTGGAGGCTGTAGTTGAGCAAGGTGGAGAGGCCCGATGAGCGACACGGTGAAGCAGGACTACGCGGTCATCGGCAAGAGCGTCCCCAAGATCGACGGACGCGAGAAGGTCACCGGGGCGGCCCGCTACACCGCCGACCTCAAGTTCCCCAACATGCTCTACGGCAAGATCCTCACCAGCCCCTTCGCGCACGCCCGCATCATCTCGATCGACACCTCGGAGGCGGAGAAGATCCCCGGCGTACGAGCGGTGATCACCCACAAGGACGCGCCCACGCTCAAGTACGGCATCAGCCCGGCGCGCTGGGACGAGAACATCTTCTGCATCGACACGGTGAAGTTCGTGGGCGACAAGGTGGCCGCGGTCGCCTGCATCGACGAGCAGACCTGCTACAAGGCCCTCGCCGCCATCAAGGTGGAGTACGAGGAACTGCCGGCGGTACTCGATCCGCTACGCGCTACCGAAGAAGACCAGCCCCAGATACACCCGGAGTTCGTTCGGAACATCAACGCCGAGATCCACCAGGACTTCGGCGACGTGGAGGCGGCCTTCAAAGAGGCGCACTACGTGCGCACCGACACTTTCGTGGGCAACCGCACCTACCAGACGCCCATCGAGCCCCACACCGCCACCTCCATGTGGGACGGCGAGAAGCTCACCGTGTACTCGAGCACCCAATCGCCGCACTACTTCCAGTACTACATCGCCCGCGAGTTCGGGCTGCCGATGGGCGATGTGCGCGTGCTCAAGACCTACGTGGGCGGCGGCTTCGGAGGCAAACTCGAGCCCACCGGCCTCGAGTTCGGCGGCGCGATCCTGGCCAAGATCACCGGGCGCCCCGTCAAGATGTTCTACGACCGCGCCGAGATGTTCGCCCACAACCGTGGTCGGCACCGCCAGTACATGACCATCACCTCGGGGGTCGACAAGGACGGCAAGATCCTCGGCGTGCACGCCGACTTCGTCATGGACGGCGGCGCGTACACGAGCCTGGGCATCGCCACCGCTTACTACGCGGGCGCCATGCTCACCCTCACCTACGAGTTCGACAACTTCCGCTTCGACATGCTGCGGGTGTACACCAACCTGCCCGCGTGCGGAGCCCAGCGAGGCCACGGCGCCCCGCAACCCCGCTACGCCTTCGAGGCCCACCTGGACAACATCGCCAAGGACCTGGGCATCGACCCCATGGACATCCGCATCCTGAACGCCCGCCGTCCGAACACGACGACACCCAACGAGTTCCTCGTGAACTCGTGCGAGATGAAAGCCTGCCTCGAGAAGGCCCGCGAGATGTCGGGCTGGGACGAGAAGAAGGGCAAGTTGCCCAAAGGGCGCGGCATCGGCGTGGCCACAGGGAGCTTCGTCTCCGGCGCCGGCTACCCCATCTACCGCACCGACCTACCCCACGCCGCCGCCATGATCAAGGTGGGAGAAGACGGCACCTCGGCCACCCTGTACACGGGAGCCACGGACATCGGCCAGGGCTCCGACACGGTGCTCTGCCAGATGGCCGCCGAGGCGATGGGCTACACCTACGAGCAGATGAAGATCGTGGCCGCCGACACCGAGACCACACCGCACGATTTCGGCGCCTACGCCAGCAGGCAGACGCTCATGTCGGGAGCCGCGGTGAAGCAGGCCGGCGAGGAAGTCAAGACGCAGATGCTCGAGACGGCGGCGGAGATGCTCGACTTCCCTACCGTCGATCTGGACATCCGGAGCGGTAAGGTCTTCTCCCCCGGCAACGAGAGTGTCACCCTCACGTTCGAAGAAGTGGCCCGCCACTTCTTCGTCAACCGTGGGCCGCTGGTGGGCAAGGGTTCGTACACCCCGCCCAAGTTGGGTGGGAAGTTCAAGGGGGCGGCGGTGGGCACCTCGCCCGCGTACAGCTTCGCCGCCCAGGTCTCCGAGGTCGAGATCGATGAGGAGACCGGCGAGGTCAACGTGCTCGATGTGTGGGACGTGCACGACTGCGGCACAGTGATCAACCCCGCCCTGCTCGAAGCCCAGGTGCACGGAGCCCTCTTCATGGGCCTCGGCGAGTCGATCTGGGAAGAGGTCAAGTTCGACGACAAGGGCCGCATCGCGAACCCCAACCTCTCCGAGTACCGCATCCCCACGGCCATGGACATGCCGGTGGTGCACTCAGCGCTCGTCGACTCCTACGAGCCCGCGGGGCCATGGGGCGTGAAGGAAGTGGGGGAAGGCGCCACCTTGCCCACGATGGGCTGCTTCCGGAACGCGATCTTCGATGCGATGGGCGTGAGCATCAACAGTCTTCCGCTGGGCTTCGAGAAGGTGTGGCGGGCGATGAAGGAGCAGCGGGAAGAGGGGGCGGCGGAGTAGTTCCGGAGTAGCGCCGGCCGGATACGGAGCCTTGCGGACGGCCGTCCGTGAGCTTAGGCTCGCAGTATGAGTGGGATAACACGTCGCGCCCGGAGACCCTACGTTGTCTCGTGCCTGGTCGGCATCGGTGTCCTTGCGACACCGGCCGGAGAAGCCGCTCAGATAGGGCCGTTCCCATCGACCATCGCATCTGCCACTTGCTTTCGAGGCTTGTGAACATATAATCAATGGTGACATCGCTCGATCGAGGGGGCTCGAGAGCGCGAAGCCCGAGAGGGCAACGGCCGAATGCAAGGGGGGGTCATGAGTCCGCGCACCATACAAGAACGACAGAGTCCACGCACGTCCACGGCGACAGCTATCGCGTGTTTCTTCGGGGGAATCGCCCTCGCGACGATTCTGTTGCTGCTTCTCTGAGGGGAAGATAGCCCATTTTCATCTGTCCGTGTATGGCCGCCCGGCAGCCAGGGGAACTAGGCGGGCGACGAGCCCGATGTCGAGCCGAGCACCGGGCGGGGCTAACTTCTCTATATAGGTATATAACTTCTTGACGCACTTCCGGGCGGCTGCTATGGTTCCCCTACTGAGGGGCAGGTAGCACGTCGGTCTCACGGGCCGATCCCTCATCCACACTCACCCGGGGGGACCTCGTGGGAAACACGGCAGGCGAGACGTTCGAACGTCTCAGCGCGTACACCGTCTGGCGCGTGCTTGAGGAGAGCGCTCAGCGGGTGCCGGATAAGGTTGCCGTCGTCGATGGAGACCGCCGGCTCACCTACGCCGAGGTCCGCGCGGAGAGCGAGAAGCTCGCGGGCGCCTTGGCCTCCCTCGGCTTTGGGAAAGCCAGCATCGCGGCGGTCTACCTGCCGAACTCCATCGAGCAGGTCCTGGTGTTCTACGCTCTCCAGAAGCTTGGAACGGCCATCGCGTGGGTCAACCCTAACTATCGCGAGTCGGAACTGCGCTTCATCCTGGAGAACTCGGGAGCCCAGAGCCTCTTCCTCTTCCAGGAGTGGGGCGGCTTCGACGGGCTTTCCGCGGCCGTCGGCCTCGACGGGCTGCCGGACCTGAAGCACATCGTCGTCGCCAAACCGGGAGACGGCTTTGCCTCCGCGGACGCGCGCGTGACGACGCTGTCGAACGTGATCGAGAGCGGCGCGGCGCCGGAGAGTCCGGGCGGCGGCGGAGCTGTTCGCGGCGAAACCTCGGGGCAAGCTGTCTCCCCTGACGACCTCTCCATGCTCATTTACACCTCGGGCACGACCGCCCAGCCCAAAGGCGCGATGATACGGCAGTCGCAGGTGGTGCGCGCCGGGTTCGCGTATTCGCTCGGCGTGGACGCCACCGAGGACGACGTGTTCATCGGGTTCCTCCCCATGAGCCACTCCTACGGCTGCGGAGCGCTCCTGGTGCAGCCGTTCATACTGGGTGCCACGCTCGTGCTGCTCGACCGCTTCTCTCCCGAGGCCGCACTCGCTCTGACCGAGCAAGAGAAGGTGACCATCCAGTATGCGGCTCCAGCGCACTACATCATGGAGCTGGGCTGCTCCACCCGTGGTAACTACGATATCTCCAGCCTGCGGGCGGGAATGACCGCGGGCCAACTCGCTCCCGCCGGACTGATCACGCGCGTCGAGCAAGAGATGGGCATCTACATCAGCTCCTTCCTCGGCTCGTCGGAGGTGGGACCCGGGCTTTCCATCATCCTCCCGTACGGCACGTCGCTCGAGGTGCGCGAACGCGCCATCGGCTACGCGATCCATGGGACGGAAGCAAAGATCGTGAGCCCCACGACCGGAGAAGAGATGCCACACGGGGAGCCCGGGGAGCTGGTGCTGAGTGGCTGGCACGTGACGGAAGGCTATTGGCGCAATCCAGAGGAGACGCAGAACCAGATCCGCGACGGCTGGCTACACACGGGAGACCTCGCCAGCCGTGACGAAGAAGGCTGCTTCAGCATACTCGGACGCCTCAAGGACTGCGTCAACCGGGGCGGGTTCAAGGTCATCCCGTCGGAGATCGAATCTTTGCTGATGGAATATCCGGGTATAGCCGAGGTGTGCGTCGTGGGGACACCGAATCCCGTGTTGGGGGAATCGGTCTGCGCGTGTGTAGTCGCTGCCGAGGATGCGGGGGACGTCACGCTGCAGAAGATACGCGAACATCTGCAAGGACGGCTCGCCGCGTTCAAACTCCCCGACGAGCTCCTCGTGATGCCCGAGTTGCCCCGCATGCCTGGTGGCGTGAAGGTCAACCGGTACAGCGCCGGCGGAGTGGTGGAATTGGCGACCGCATCGACGGAGAAGCAGACGATCACGCGTGCCGCGAAGGCCACCAAGGAAGACTGATCTACTACCGCGGTTGCGGGGGTGGCCAATGGGGTGATCGACCGGTCTTAGGCACGGTTCATGGGCTGAATGGGACGTGTGGTCCCGAGCCTACCGCAAAGGGGGAAAGAATGATGATGACATCTCGCAATTCGGTGATCGGACTTGTGGCGCTCGTGGCGCTCCTTGCCATGGCACTCGTGGTCGGCTGCGGCGACACCACGACCACGACGGCGCCCGCGGAGACTACGACGACGGCGGGGGAGACCACCACGACCGTCGCCGAGATGGACGACACGGTCTACGAACTCTCGCTCGCCCACCTGTGGCCCGCGACGCACGCGTTCGAGGTGGACGTGGTGCAACCCATGGCCCAGGAGATCAGCGACGCCACCAACGGGAAGGTCGTGATCACGAGCTTCCCCGGCCAGACGCTGCTCAAGGGTCCTGAGGTCTACCAAGGCGTCGTAGACGGCGTGGCCGACATGGGCGTCTCTGTATACGCGTACAATGCCGGCCGTTTCCCGGTGGTGGAGGCCTTCCTCCTGCCGGGCATCAGCTGGGCTACCGCCAAGTCGTCAGGCGCCGCTCTCACCGAAGGTCTGGAGACACTCGCACCTGCCGAGATCGACGACGCCAAGTTGCTCATGAGCTTCGCCACCGGTCCCGGCGAGTTGCTCATGAAGGTCCCGATCCGCAAACTGGAAGACCTGAACGGTGTCGAACTCGGCGCCACGGCCGGCCCTCGGGGCGACGGCCTGAAGCTCCTGGGAGCGACCCCGGTGGTGCTGCCTATGCCTGAGGTGTACGAAGCGCAGTCGCGCGGCGTCATCAAGGGTGTCGTGGGTCCGTACGAAGCCATGACCGGCTTCAAACTGGCCGACGTGACCGACTACATCACCGATACTCCGTTCCTGTACGTGAACTACTTCTTCGTGACGATGAACAAGGACTCGTGGGATGCGTTGCCCGCCCCGTATCAGGAGGCGGTCGCCACCGTGAGCAAGAAGTACTACGACGAAGTGGTGCTCGGACTGTTCGACCGGCTGAACCAGGAAGCCCTCGACGCCGCGATGGCGGCCAAGACGATCGAGATCATCGAGTTGGACGAGGCGGAGCAGACGCGCTGGAAGGACAAGATGGCGCCCATCTTCACCGACTACCAGAAGGTGCTCGACGACAAGGGGCTCGACGGCGCGGCGATCATCCAGATGGTCCGCGACCTGTCGGATAAGTACAACGCCATGTATCCGGCGCAGTAACAGGACGTCCTCTGGAAAGGCCCCGGAGATCCACCGGGGCCTTTCCCTCCTTCACACCTACGCTGAGAGTCGGCAGGGGGAACCATGTGGCTTTTGCTGGAGAAGCTGACGAACTCCCTCGACTGGGTCGCGGGCTGGGTCGTGCTGGGGACGATGCTCCTCGTCACGGGGAACGTGGTCCTACGCCCGTTCGACCACCCCATCGGCGGCACCTACGAGTGGACGGGCCTCCTCACCTCCCTGGCTGTGGGCCTTGCGCTCGCCCACTGTGCCATCAAGGGTGGGCACACCGTCATCACCCTCGTGGTCGACAGATTCCCGGATCGACTGGCGAAGGTGAATCAGACCGCAGTGCACATTCTGACGTCGGCCTTCCTCTTGCTGGCCGGGTGGCGTGTGGCGGACTACGGCTTCGTGACCTGGAGAAGCGGTGAGGTCGCTCCCACCACCAAGATCCCCTTCTACCCGATCATGTTCATCGTCGCTGGGGGCATCGTCGTCTACGCGATCGTGGAGTTGGCCAACGTAGTGCGATCCTTGGCCGATACGGAGAAGCCGGGGGCCATGGACTTCTATGCGGCCGCCGCCATCGACTCCTGCCCAGTGCCCCCCGCCGACATACAGGACCAGAAGACCCCATGAGCGCCGGCACGATCGGTGCGCTGTCGGTCATCGTGCTGCTCGTGCTCATGGGCCTCCGGGTGCCCATCGCAGCGGCAATGGCCATAGTCGGGTTCGTGGGGTTCGCGTTGGTGGTGTCGCCGGAGGCCGCCTACCTCGTGGTGGCCAAGGACCTGTTCAACACCTTCAACTCATACACCATGAGCATGCTGGTGATGTTCGTGCTCATGGGCTACTTCGCCTTCCACGCCGGCATCGGCTCCCAGTTGTACCAGTTCGCCCACAAGACCATGGGCTACCTGCCCGGCGGGGTGGCCATGGCCAACGAGGTCGCCTGCGCCCTGTTCGGAGCGGTGTGCGGCTCCAGCACGGCCACCTGCGCCACAATGGGCTGTATCGCGCTGCCGGAGATGCGCAAGTTACGCTACGCCGACTCCCTCTCCACGGCGAGCGTGGCCGCTGGTGGGACACTGGCGATCCTGATACCACCGTCGGTCATCTTCGTGCTCTATGGCTTGTCCACTGAGCAGTCGATCGGCTCCCTGTTCCTGGCCGGGATATTCCCCGGCGTCATGCTCACCGTCCTCTTCATGCTTGCCATCCTGATCACCGTTCTACTCAATCCCGAACTCGCTCCCCGGCAGGAGGGGCGTCCGAGCCTACGCGAGATCGTCCACAGCCTCAGGGGCGGCCTGATCGAGACGCTCCTCATCTTCAGCCTGTCTCTGGGAGGCCTGTTCGCAGGTTGGTTCACTCCCACCGAGGCCGGAGCCATCGGCGCTGCCGGAGTCTTCGTGGTGGGCGTGGTCGAGCGGCGGCTGGGCTACACGCAGATCCGCAAAGCCCTCGCCGACACCACACGCACTTCCGCCATGATCCTGTTCCTACTGGCCGGCGCCACTATCTACGGACGGCTGATCGCCATCAGCAGGATCCCCTACGAGCTCGCGCAGTTCCTGACGTCGATGCCCGTTCCGGCCTGGATGATCATGGGGCTGATCCTGCTCATCCACCTGATCCTGGGCATGTTCATCGACGCCATGGCGATGATCCTGCTCACCATACCCATCTTTTACCCGCTGGCCGTCGACACCCTTGGGTACGATCCCATCTGGTTCGGCGTGATGATCGTGTTCGTGGTGGCGATGGGAGTCATCACGCCACCCGTAGGCATCAACGTGTACGTGGTGGAGGGGGTGGCCGCCGGGGTGCGCACGCCCACCATCTTCCGCGGCATCTGGCCGTTCCTCTTCGCGATCATCATCGGGTCGATACTCCTCATGGTGTTCCCGCAGATCGCGACGTACCTGCCAGAGCGCTTCGGATAGGGCCGAAGGCGGGAGTCCCGGCACCCTCGACGGGCCGGAGCCCGGTGACTACACGCCCAGTCGGCCCTCTTTGTACGCCTGGATATAGCGCAGGCTGAACCGGTCTCTGCCCGCCAGCGCCTCCGACGCGAAGAGGAGAGCGGTGAGCACACGGTCGAGAGGATCGAGGATCACGGCGTCGAGTCCGTTCGCCACGCTCAAGACGGCGAAGGCGCGATTGATGTGCCGCCTCTCCGGCAACCCGTATGAGACGTTGCTGAGCCCGGTCACGAAGTGGAGCCCGGGGAAGCGCCCTCCGAGACGGGCCATGAGGTCCAAGGTGGCGGCGATCGACTCGGGGTTGGTGCCGAGGGAGCGCACCAGCGGGTCGAAGTAGACGTCGCCCACGTCGAGACCGTCGGCGAGCAGACGCTCAACGAGCGCGGCGCCCACGTCGAAGGCCGGGAACCCGTCCGCGGGGATGCCGCGGTCGTCCATGCCCAGAGCCACCACCGAGGAACCATGCTCCTTCACCAGCGGTAGGACCGTGGCGTAACGCGCCTCCTCACCGCTGATGGAGTTGACGAGGGCCTTCCCCTCGTGGGCGGCGAGTCCGGCGGCCAGGGCTGCCGGATTGGGGCTGTCGACGCACAGCGGGAGACCCGAGGCGCCCTGTGCCGTGCGGACGAGCCACGCCAGCAGTTCGGGCTCCTCCTCCGCCGTCACCGAGCCACAGTTCACGTCGAGGTAGTGGGCGCCGGCGTCGCGCTGGGCGATCGCCTCCGCCTCCACGGCCCCGGCGTCGCGGGCCTCGACGGCCGCGCGAACCGTGTCGCGGGCGGTGTTGATACGTTCGCCGATCAGCAGCACGGGGCCGCCTATCCGTAGATCTTCGCGCAGATATCCACGCCCGTCACCGCGTCTTCGGCGTAGTGGTCCGCGCCGGCGAACTCCCGCACCTGCTCGTTCACCGGCGAACCGCCCACGATGATGCTCACCTGGTCGCGCAGCCCGGCCGCGACGAACGTGTCCACCACGTTCTTCATCTCCGGGTACGTGAAGTTGAGGAGGGCGCTCAGACCCACCACCTTCGCCCCGGACTCGCGAACGGCCTCCACGAAGCGTTCGGCCGGCACATCCACGCCCACGTCCACCACCTCGAAACCCGAGCCCCGCAGCAGTGTCACCACGATGTTCTTGCCGATGTCGTGGATGTCGCCCTTCACCGTGCCGATGACGACCTTCCCCCCGTCCTCCCCGGGATCGGCGCCCTCGAGCAGCGGCTCGAGGCGGCCCATCACCCCACGGAAGATCTCAGCCGAAAAGATCAGTTGGCTGATGAAGTACTCGTCCTCGGCGAACAGCCGGCCTACGGCGACCATGCCGTTGTTCAGGTAGCCCACCACCTGCAATGCGGGCGTCTGCGACTCGATCTCGTGCTCGACGAGGCGGTTCACGGCCGCCTCGTCGAGGTCCCGCAGTGCCTGCGTGAGTGGATGCAGGCCGTCGCTCTTCTCGTCAATCACCAAGTCCCCCTCGTCACGGTCGCGCAGTCCATCGCGCAGTCCATCGCGCAGTCCATCGCGCAGTCCATCGCGCAGTCCATCGCGCAGTCCATCGCGCAGTCCATCGCGCAGTCCATCGCCCAGTCCCTCCCGCCGTCCCCCCCCCCGGCCATCGCC
>Ga0180009_10002801_pt1 | contig 20286 bp, 16 predicted proteins | sample OS_PC_MetaG_FD_123537 | JGI IMG/M metagenome (GOLD analysis project Ga0180009, IMG submission 123537) | Groundwater microbial communities from the Aspo Hard Rock Laboratory (HRL) deep subsurface site, Sweden - OS_PC_MetaG | ecosystem: Environmental > Aquatic > Deep subsurface > Groundwater...
GGGGCCGGACAGCGGGCTGGCCCATCTGGCCATGGCCCTGGGGGTCAAGGCCGCGGTCATGTTCGGGCCGGACAATCCGGTCCTCAGCGGCCCGTACCGACCCCGGGCCGCGGCAGCGGTGCTGATCGCCGACCGGACCGTCTGTCCGGACCTGGCCGACTGCCATCGAAAAATCTGCCGGCCCAACCGCTGCCTCGAGGCGGTCCGGCCGGAGGCGGTTCTGGAGGCCTTGCGGGAAAAACTGGAAATCCCCCTGGATTTTCGGGGTAAAATCAAGTAAATGGTAAATGATTATCATGACGTACGATCTTGACAGACTGCTGGCCGCGATCGATCGTTTTCCCGAAATCCAGGTCCTGGTCGTCGGGGACGTGATGCTGGACTCCTTTATCTGGGGCAAGGTCAGCCGGATATCCCCGGAGGCCCCGGTGCCCGTGGTGGATGTGACCCGGGAGACCCGGCTTCTGGGCGGCGCGGCCAACGTGGTCAACAACCTGATATCCGCCGGGGGGCGGGCCCGGTTGGCCGGGGTGATCGGACGGGATCGCCAGGCCCGGGCCATCGCCCGGATGCTGGGCGAGCGGGGAGTGGATCGGGACGGTCTGATCGTGGACCCGGATCGGCCCACGAGTATGAAGACCCGGGTCGTGGCCCACGCCCAGCAGGTGGTCCGTTTCGACCGGGAGGACCGGACGCCCTTGTCCCGGGAAGTGAACGAACAACTGCTCGACTTCATCGCCGCGGCGGCCGCGGACGTGAGCGCGGTCATTGTTTCCGATTACGGCAAGGGCGTTATCAACCGGGGGCTGATGAACGGGCTGCGCCGAATTTTCAAGTCCCCGGGCCGAATCCTGGCCGTGGACCCCAAGGTCAACAACTTCCCGCTCTACCGCAAGGTCACGGTCATTACGCCCAACCACCACGAAGCGGCCCAGGGCGCCGGTCTGACCATTGACTCGGAAGCCGGCCTCCGCAAGGCCGGCCGCAAGATCATGGCCGATCTGGACTGCGCCTCGGTCCTTATCACCCGGGGCGAGCAGGGCATGACCCTTTTCGAACACGACGGGGTCATTTCCCACATTCCGACCGTGGCCCGAGAAGTCTTTGACGTGACCGGGGCCGGAGACACGGTCATCGCCCTATTGACCCTGGGGCTGGCGGCCGGGCTGTCCTTGTACGAAGCGGCGGTGCTGGCCAACTTTGCCGCCGGCGTGGTCGTGGGCGAGGTGGGGACGTCGGCAATCACGGCGGCCAAGCTGAAGAAGAGCGTGGCCGGCCCGGCCTGACCCCATGTTCGGGAGCGTGAGACCATGAGTCGGCTGGTTCCTCCCCCTCCGGTCAAACCGCTGGCCGCCATCTTTTCCAGGGACCGGGAAGACCTGGCCCGGGCCGCCCTTCGCTTCGAGGAACTGGTCGGACGGCTGGACTACGCCTCGATGGTCATGGCATTCGACCAGACCGACTACTACCGGGCGGAGATGGGCGGACCGCTGGTCAAGCGGGTCTTTTCGGCCGAAACGCTCGTGGACCCGGCGGACCTGGTGGAAATCAAGGTCCGGACCAACGCCGTCGAGGCCGAGTTCGCGATCGAGGGCAGGCGCAAAGTCAACATCGACCCGGGCTACGTCTCGGCCGAGCGGCTGGTGCTGGCCACCGGCAAGAACTTTACGCATCGGATATACTTGAATCAAGGCGTGTGGGCCGACCTGACCCTGGTTTATGAAAAAGGGGGCTTTCATGCCCTGCCCTGGACCTATCCGGATTACGCCGCCCCGGACATGATGTCGGTCATGACCGACATTCGGAACAAATTGCTCGAGCAGTTGAAACGTCGAAACAAGGAGAGTGAATGATAGTCAGTATGACCGGCTTCGGCCGGGCCGCCGGACAGGTTCTGGAACACCAGATCACCATCGAGATGAAATCGGTCAACAACCGGTACCGGGACGTGGCGGTCCGGCTGCCCAAGATGTACGCCCCCCTGGAGGAGGAGATCAAAAAGGTCGTCGGCGAGCGGGTTTCCCGCGGCCGGGTCGACGTATGGCTTCAGATTGAGGAGCAGGCGGCCAAGACCAGGAGCCTCAAGCTGGACATGGACCTGGCCGCCGCCCTGGCCGAAAGCCTGGCCCGCCTCAAGGACGATCTGGGTCTGGGCGGCGAGGTGACCCTGTCCCATATCCTGGAATTTCGGGACGTGGTCACCTTCCAGGAGGAGGCCGTGGACCCGGATGCCTTCATGGAGGCCCTGCGGCCCGTGCTGGGCGAGGCCCTGGACCGGCTGTCGGACATGCGGCGGGCCGAGGGAAAGGCCCTGGCCGCGGACCTCGGCCAGCGGCTGGCCGACATGAAGACCGGGGTCGAGGAGATTCGTTCGAGGCGGGAGGAAGTGGTCGCCGGAATCTCGCTCCGGCTCAAGGAACGTATCCGGGCCCTGACCGAGGGCATGGAAATCGATCCGGCCAGGCTGGCCCAGGAAGCGGCCTATCTGGCGGACCGGAGCGACATTACCGAGGAGATCGTAAGGCTCGACAGCCATTTCGATCAGTTCGGGGAATTGATCGAAAAAGGGGGCGTGATCGGCCGGCGGCTGGAGTTCCTGCTTCAGGAAATCAACCGGGAGGTCAACACGATCGGTTCGAAGAGCGGCGACGTGACCGTAACCAATCGGGTCGTGGACATCAAGTCGGAATTGGAAAAGATCAGGGAACAGATTCAGAACATCGAATAAGGCCGGGAGAGCGCCAATGGGTTCAAAACTGATCAACATCGGATTCGGCAACACGGTCGCCTCGGATCGGATCGTGGCCATCGTCTCCCCTGCCTCCTCGCCCATGAAACGGCTCAAGGACGAGGCCAGGGAGGCGGGACGTCTGGTCGATGCCACTCAGGGACGCCGGACCCGTTCCATCATCGTCATGGACAGCAACCACATCATCCTTTCATCCATCCAGGCCGAAACCATCGCCCAGCGCTTTTCCAGCAACGGGCAGAGCGCGGATTAGCCGGGATGGGCAGCCTGTTCGTCGTTTCCGCGCCTTCGGGCGCGGGCAAGACCACGCTCTGCCTGCGGGTCCGGCAACGCATCCTCGACCTGAGGTATTCGATTTCCTACACGACCCGGGCGCCTCGCGTCGGGGAGGTGGACGGCCGGGACTATTTTTTCGTCAGCCAGGACCGTTTCCGTTCCATGATCGACCAGGGCGCATTTTTGGAGTGGGCCGAGGTCTTCGGCCGGTACTACGGCACGGGCCGGGTCTGGATCGAGGAACAGCTTTCATCCGGTCGGGATGTGCTGGTGGACGTGGATGTGGAAGGGGCCCGACAGATCAAGTCCAATTTCCCCCAGGCCGTATTCATATTCATTCTGCCTCCGACCTTTGACGAACTGACCCGCCGGCTGACCGGCCGGCATACGGAGACCGAGGACCAGATGCGGATACGTCTGGAACGCGCCCGGGAGGAGATCGGGTTTCGGACCATGTATGACTACCTGGTGGTCAACGACGAGATCGAACGGGCCGTCGGGGACCTGGTCACCGTGATTCGGGCGGAAGGTTTACGCCTGGATGTCGGCGATCGGTTCTGGGACGCGTTTTTCGACGGGTAGGAGCCAGTGTCGGAAATCATCGGCGGCATCAATCCGGTCCTCGAGGCCCTCAGGGCGCGGGGCTCGGCCGTCCTCAGGCTCTATCTGGCCCAAGGTCGGGCGGGCCGGGAGGCGGACGAGATTCTGAAGCTGGCCCGGCATCATGGCGTACGGGTCGAACGGGTCGAACGCGTTCGCCTGGACCGGCTTTACGGTCCTAAGGGCCACCAGGGGGTGGTGGCCGAAGTCGGACCCTTTCCCTACCAGGACCTGGAAGATGTCATCGAGGCCGCCGGGACCGGCCCGAGCCTGCTGCTCGTCCTGGACGGGGTCGAGGACCCCATGAATCTGGGCGCCCTGATCCGGTCGGCCGAAGCGGCCGGGGCCGGGGGCGTGATCCTGCCCCGGGAAAAGGCGGCGCCCATCAGCGCCCAGGCCATCAAGGCCTCGGCCGGCGCGGCCGAGCATCTCCCGGCCGCCCGGGTGGTCAACCTGGTCCGGACCCTGGAACGGCTCAAGGCGGCGGGATACTGGGTCGTCGGCGCCCACGGACCCGCCGAAACCAGCCTCTACCAGGCCGACCTGGACCTGCCCCGAATGGCCCTGGTCGTGGGAGGGGAGGGACGGGGCATCCGGCGACTGGTCATGGAGCAATGCGACCTCCTGGTCTCCATTCCCCTGCGTGGGCGGGTTTCGTCCTTGAACGCTTCGGTGGCCGGCGCGTTGATCATGTTCGAATACCTTCGCCGGAACATCGGTCGGTCGGACCGGGAAAAAGAAGGCTGATACCGCCGCCAGGGCGGGATATCTTTATAGCTACGATGCCGGGCCGAAGACTCTCGGGGGCGGGGGGCGGCCCGGATGGTAACCAAGGTATAAGCGCAATCAGTCTGGGGAGGTAAATATGTTCGGCTTTCGTCGCTTGTCGTTGCGGGCCAGGATCGTTTCCGTAGGCATCCTGATGACCGTGGCCGTGGTCCTGGTCCTGTTTGTCCTCTACGGCCTCCAAACCCGTGCCGACGCGGTGGCCACGTTCACGGAGAAAGCCAACGCCATCAATCTCATGGCCGAATCCACCCGCATGGAGATGGAGGACAAGCTGGCCTTGCAGGTCATCGACCGCCAGCAGCTCCGATATTGGGCCGCCAAGGGCGAAAAGGAAAAGGTCCTGGCCGCCGTGCCCGTGGTCACGGCCTGGCGGGCGGCCATGCGCAAGGCCCAGGAGGCCAACTACAAGTTTCGGGTGCCCAAGTTCCAGCCCCGCAATCCGGCCAACCAACCCGACCAGATCGAAGCCGCGGCCCTGAACCGGATGAAGGAAGACAAGCTGGACCATTATTACGTGATCGATCCCGCGATCAACGCGGTCCGGACCTTCCGCGTGGTCAAACTGACGGAAACCTGTCTCATGTGCCACGGCGATCCGGCCACATCCAAGGAGCTCTGGGGCAATGAACAGGGGAAGGACCCCTTCGGGGGCACGATGGAAAACTGGAAGGCCGGGGAGATTCACGGCGCCTTCGAGATCATCCAGTCCCTGGACCCGGCCGACCTTCAACTCCGCTCTTCCCTGATCCAGGGCGCCGGTATCGTGGCGCTCGGCGTGCTTCTCGCCGGCCTTCTCTTCGTCTGGCTGATCAGCCGGGCCGTCAACCAGCCGGTTGAGCACGTCATGGAAGACCTGACCGAGTCCTCCGCCCAGGTGGCCGCGGCCTCGTCGGAAATATCGGCCACCAGCCAGTCCCTGGCCGACGGCGCCTCCAGCCAGGCCGCCTCCCTGGAACAGACCTCGGCCTCGCTGGAAGAACTCTCGTCCATGACCCGGCTCAACGCCGACCACGCCGCCGAAGCCAACAAGCTGATGCTCGAAACCCGGCAGGTCGTCGAACGGGCCGGGGGGTCCATGCGCGAGATGAACCGTTCCATGGCCGACATATCCAAATCGGGCCAGGAGATCGGCAAGATCATCCGGACGATCGACGAAATCGCCTTCCAGACCAACCTGCTGGCCCTCAACGCCGCCGTCGAGGCGGCCCGGGCCGGGGAGGCCGGCGCCGGCTTTTCCGTGGTCGCGGAAGAGGTCCGCAACCTGGCCGTGCGGTCTTCCGAAGCGGCCCGCAATACCGCCGGCCTGATCGAAGACACCATCAGCAAGATCAGCCAGGGCAACAGCCTGGTTAATGAAGCCACCCAGGCCTTTGATGAGGTCAACGAGGCCGCGGGCAAGGTCGCCGCGCTGGTCGGGGACGTGGCCTCGGCCTCGGCCGAACAGGCCCAGGGCATCGACCAGATCAACCAGGCCGTGGCCTCCATGGACAAGGTCATCCAGGAAAACGCGGCCCAGGCCGAAGAGTCCGCCGCGGCCGCCGAGGAACTGGGCAGCCAGGCCGACAGCCTGAGAGAGATTGTGACGGCCCTGGAGACCATAGTCCGGGGCGGGTCCGACTGACCCGGACGGCGTAATACCGGATACTCCCGGCCCCGCGGGCTCGCGCTTGCGGGGCCGGTTTTTCTTGACGAAGGCCGCGCATTGAACTATATGATTCCATCAGATGATGGAAGCGTAGGCTGGAGACGAACCCGTGCCCTCACCCCTGGAAAAGGCCAGACAAGACCCCGATTCCATGAAAGCCAAAATCCTGGCCGCCGCCCGCCGGGTCTTCAGCCAGTATGGATACCACGGGGCCACCACCCGGACCATCGCCAAGGAAGTGGGCATCGACATTTCCACCCTCTATTACCACTGGGGCGAGAAGGGCGACCTGTACGAGGCCGTGCTTCAGGATATCGCCGAGGACCTGCGCCAACAGCTCATCCGGGTGGAAAAGGCGGTCAAGGGCCGCCCCCTGGCCCAAAGGCTCGATCTGGCCATCGACATGATGGCCGACTATTACTTCGAGCACCCGGAGATTTCCAACCTGACCTTTTTCAGTTGCTTCCGGCTGACCCGTCCCGACGTGACGGTTGAAGACCCGCTGCCGGACCTGGTTGACGTGATCATCCGCTCCATGGGACTGGCCGAACCGGACGGTTCGGTCTCCCACCGGTCCCGGATGCGCATCTGGTGCGTGACCATGGCCATTCACAACCTCATATCCGGGGAGGAGATGTTTCGCTCCCTGCTGGGACTGGACCGGGAGGCATACGTGCCTCTGGCCAAGGAAACGTTGAAGTTTATGCTTGTTCCGGCCTTTGCCGCACTGGAGCGGCCGGATTTTGCCTCGGGAGATGTCGAGCCCTGACAGGGCCGACCGAAAGGGCGGCCGATGCCGCCTCGGATATCGGTCCGTCTGACCTGACGACCGTCATAATGAATCAGGGGCCGCGGCGCCCCTTCAAAGGGAGGAGCAGTTAAATCATGGAGATTTTGAACTACACCGAGGAACATCGGATTTTCAGGGACACCGTCCGCAAGTTTTTCGAGAAAGAAGTCACGCCCCATGCCGACGAATGGGAAGAGGCCGGCATCGTCCCCCGGGAAATCTGGAAAAAGATGGGGGACCAGGGCTTTTTGTGCATGGACGTGCCGGAGGAGTACGGCGGCCTGGGGGCGGACTGGCTTTATTCGGTCATTCTGGTCGAGGAAATGGCCCGAACCCGGCAGGCCGGTCTGGCCGCCTCACTGCACAGCGACATCGTGGTGCCGTATATCACGACCTATGCCTCCGAGGAACTGAAGAAGAAATACCTGCCGGGCTGCGTATCGGGCGACATCATCACGGCCGTGGCCATGACCGAACCGGGCGCCGGCAGCGATTTGGCCGGCATGCGCACCACGGCCAAGGAAGACGGCGACTACGTGGTCATCAACGGCCAGAAGACCTTTATCAGCAACGGCCTGCTCTGCGACCTGGTGGTCCTGGCCGCCAAGGACCCGGACGAAGCCGATCCTCACCGGGCCGTCAACCTCTACGTGGTCGAGGCGGGAACGCCGGGCTTTGAAAAGGGCAAGAAGATTCCCAAGATCGGCATGCACAGCCAGGACACGGCCGAGTTGTTCTTCTCGGACTGCCGCGTGCCCAAGACCAACATTCTGGGCAACAAGGGCGATGGTTTCCGCATCCTGATGGAAAAATTGCAGCAGGAACGCCTGGTCTGCGCCGTGGGGGCCGTGGCCGCGGCCGAGGTGATACTCGCGGATACCATCACCTACGTCAAGGAACGCCAGCTCTTCGGCAAACCCCTGTCCAAGTTCCAGAACACGCAGTTCCGCATCGTGGAAATGGCGGCCGACGTCAAGATGGGGCGGACCTTTGTCGAGAAATGCGTGGCCGATCACATCGAACACAAGAGCATCGTGACCGAGGTCTCCATGGCCAAGTTCTGGACCACGGACATGGCCAACCGCGTGGCCGACGGCTGCCTCCAGCTTTTCGGGGGGTACGGCTACTGCGAGGAGTATCCCATCGCCCGGGCCTGGCGGGACGCCCGGATCATGCGCATCTTTGCCGGGACCAACGAGATCATGAAAGTCGTGGCCGCCCGGTTCATGGGGCTTTAGCCGGTCGGGTCCGCAACCCGCCAGCGGGTCGGCCCGGCGTTGCTTCGGACGCCGGGCCGCCTTAACGCCGGCGGGCGGATCGCCTCCCGTCCTGCCGGGAAGCCCGGAACTGTTTCATGGCCTCGGGAATGTATTCCTTGATGTAATCGATACGCGACTGGGGCGCGGGGTGGGTGGACAGGAAGTCGACCCGCTCTTTTTCCTTGGACAGGTCCCGCATCCGTTCCCATAGTCCGATGGCTGCATGGGGGTCGTATCCGGCCTTGGCCATGATCGTCAGGCCGATGCGGTCCGCCTCGTACTCGTGCTGACGGGAGTAGGGCAGGATCAAGCCGACCGTGGCGCCCAGCCCATAGGCGGCCATGAACAGGTTCCGGGTGCCTTCCGGTTTCTGGGACAAGGCCACGGCCAGGGCAACGCCGCCCATTTGAACCAGCAGCCCCTGGCTCAGACGCTCCCGGCCGTGCTGGGCCAGGGCGTGGGCGACTTCATGACCCATGACCACGGCCAGCCCGTTTTCATCCCGGGTCACGGGCAGGATGCCGGTGTAGACCGCGATCTTGCCGCCGGGCATGCACCAGGCGTTGACGGTGTCCGGATCGTCGATCAGGTTGAACTCCCAGTGATAATTTGACACTTCTTGTTCCAGGCCGTTTTCGCGCAAAAAGTCCTCCGCGGCCCGGGCGATCCGTTCGCCCACCCGCTTGACCATGGCCGACTGCTCCCGGTTCTGGGACAGCTTGGCCTTGCTGATGACCTGCTCGTACTCGGTCAGACTCATTTTCATCACCGTGGATTCGGGAATGAGGCTGAGCTGGGTCCGGCCGGTCAGAGGGACCGTGGAGCAGGATGAAAGCAACAGGCAGAGCAGCATGACCGGCCGGACGGCTCGGCCCAAAACGAGTCTTCGCATCGGATTACCCGTGTGGCGCATCTTTTCCCCTCCTTGCCTCCGCGCTCGTTGCATGGCGATCCGGCTCAGGGGCGCCGCCCTGGCCAAAGCCATGTCCATAAGTTTAGAGGGGGCTCGTCCAAAGGTCAAGGACCGACCAGTCCGGCCGGGCCGAGCGGGAGAGGAAGCGGGTCTTCGCCGGTTTTCGATTTGAGGTTGAATTTTCATTCTCATGTGCATATGCTTGGCGTTTAGTATAAAATGGTTGTCAATTGACGGGACAGCCGGGATCGAGGCGGGGGCTATCGATCGACCCGTCACCCAATACCCAGACATGACGCGAGCCCGGATCAAGGCCGGGATCGTTTGACGTCGCAGGAGCCGTTAGATGCCGGGAGGCGCCGAAAAAGACCTGAAGCTCGATGACGAGGCCAACAGGCTGTATGCCGAGTTGGGAGGGCTGGAGTTGGGCGCCGGACCGCCCAAGGACGGCCCGGCGGGTTACGAACTGTCCCAGACCCTGAACGAGGAAGAGCAGCTACTCGATCAATGGCGGACGCTGCTGGCCGATTTCGTCCATCTCCTGGTCAACAATCTGTCCTTCAATCGCCTGTCCATGCCGGCCGGCGGCCCGGAAAGCGAATGGGGCGCGTTGACCTCCGTTCTGGATCAATTGGCCCAGGTGCCCGGGCATGACGGCAAGATTATGATTCGGCACCGGGGCATGGGTTTTTCTTCGGACGGGGCTCAGGGACACAACGATTACGTGATCACGTTCGGCTCGCTGGCCCTGGACCAGCAGTTGCTCAAGGCCATCATCAAACGCCGGGGCCTGGGCGTCGCCCATTTGTCGGGCCGGGTTGCGCGGGCCTTCGACATGCTGGCCTCCATGGAAATTTTCACCCTGCGCGTGGCCATCGGCCACTGGACCGCGGAGGAGTCCGGGCGGGTGGAGAAGTCTTTGCGGATACTGGCCTCTTATTACAATCCCGTAGGCGGCAACGGGACCGCCGGCCAGGCCGGCAACGGGTTTCCCGTGATCATGGACGAGTACGGCCGCTCCGACCCGAACCTGACCCTCGTGGCCGGCCTCAAGGGCATCAAGGCCGAATCCCTTCAGGCCCTGATCCGCAAGGTGTACACATTGATGCGCAAGCCGGACGCCCCGCCGGCCCTGGAAAAATGCGCCAATGTTTATGGGGCCATGTTTCTGTTCAGCAACCTCAAGGGGCAACTGATCAAGCCTCCGGTGGAAATCAACAACGTGCGCTGGTTCGTCATGGACCGCGACCAGGAGTTGATGGACAAGGACAAGGCCCGGCTGGCGCGGAAGGTCATGGCCGAGTACGGCGGGTCGCCGGCCAAGGCGGCCGGGATCATGAACAGCATCTACGATCGGGACACCGATGGCGTCAAGGCCGGCCAACTGGGCGGACAGTTGGTCCAGATTTCCGATTTTCTTGATGAAATCGAAAAAACCGACGACGACGAGTCCGCCAGCCTGGAAACCGAAGTGATTTCCAGCATCGAACAGCGTCTCGATGGCATCCAGGACGAGGTCTACGAAGAGATCGACGCGGCCGAACAAGAGGTCCGGACGGCCGCCACTCCCGCCGGCGCGGCGCCCCGAAGGCTTCACGAAGGCCTGTCGGACCTGCTCTCGTTTTTCAAGCAACGGGTGGGGACCCGGAAGAAAATCCGGTCCATGCTGCGCAGTCCCGTCGAATTCGAAAAAAAGGACTTTGAAACCGTAGGCCGGGACTTTTCCATTTCGCCCGAGGACGCCCGACAGCTCCTGACCCTCCTCCAACGCTGCTTCAACAAGGACGGCCGCTTTCTCCGCCAGGCCTTCGAACGAAGCATCCCCCACTTCGCCCGCCACGAAAAAAAGGTCTTCGAGTTTTTATGGCATTATCTGCGGGAGATCATCAACCGGGACGACCGGGTGGCCTACCTGAACTCCCTGCAGTTGTTGATCGCCCGAATGCAGCAGCCCATGATCGCCCTGGAGGTGCTCCTGGAAAGCCTGTACCGGGCTTCGGAAGCGGTCAACTTTTCGGATCGCAACGCCATGATCCTCTCCAATATCCTGTTGCGGAAGTACAACCAGGAAATCAAGAACGACGTGGAGATTACGCCGGAGGAAGTGCTCAAGGTCAAGTCCGGCCTGAACGAAGAGGTGGTCGAGGACACCCGGCGACTTTTGGAACGGGAGCGAGGGGACCTGTTTGAAAAAATCAAGTCGATCCACCAGACACTGAAAGACACGCTTCGGAATGGCAGGCCGGAGCCGGGCGGACTGCCTGGCCACTACCTGATCTCCCTGGAGCGGGAGATATACATTTTCCTGTCCCTGGTCGGGGGGGAGACGGCGGGCAAGGTCGTCCGGAGTTCTCTCAAGGAATACGGTGATCCGAACGCCGAGATTTACCGTCTGGTCCAGGGGCCGGACGACCTGAAAGGCATCTTGAACCTGCTCCAGGTAACCATCCGGGGCCTGGCCCGATTCGGCCAGGAAAGCGATCTGCCGACCTTCGCCATGATCAGGGACAAGGAGGCCGGCTTCATGTCCCGCTCGAACGACAGCCGTTACGAAGAGCAGGTCAGGCGGGTGATGGCCTGGACCGAAACCGCCGCCGGGGGGATCTGACCCGCTTTCCAGACGGCGCCCACGAAACGACCCCATTGAAGCTCCCCGCGGCAGGCTGCGGGGAATCTTGGACACGAAAGGAAGAAAAACCTATAGTCGGCGGGCTAACCCCGCAGCAAGCCGCGGGGTTAGCCCGCCCTGCGTGTTCAAAAGAAGCACCATCCGTGATTCTCACCATCTCTGAGCTTGAAGACCAGGGAATGTACCATTATACTCGAAAATAATAACAACGTTTTCAGGCGACGGAGCGATACGTCGGGTACATACCCCAGCCTGGGCCTGAAACCGCCTGATTCCGCCGGACATCCGGCCGGGAGGGAAGCGGCTTTACAACCGTCTCGATGGATGGCAACTGACCCGTGCCCAAGATGACAGAAAACAGCGGAGACCCGGTTTCGGCCGGGGTTGGATACCAAGGGCTCGACGATTACCGTCCAGGACCGGACCTGGCCGGCTTGGGACTGGCCAGGCTCGACCAGAGGGGAGGGTTCGTAAGCGCGGATCAGAGGCTGTGCGATCTGCTCGGATACACGGCCGGGGAGTTGACCCGCCTGACCTGGCGGGAGATGGTCCCGGACGGGGAAATCGAGGGGGCTTCGACCGGACCCCAGGTTTCGGGGTTCATGTCCAGGCGGATGTGCCGCCGCCGGGACGGGACCGAGATGGAAGTGGACCTGCGCATATCGGGCCTAATGGACGAATCGGGACGGCCGGACGGATATATCCTGGCCATGCGAGCCTGGGCCGGTCCCGGCCAAAGCGGCGGGTACGCCCCGGACCCCTTTGTCCAGACCCTCAAGGCGGAGGCCCTGAGTGCTCTGGCCGGGGGGCTGGCCCATGAATTCAACAACATTCTGGGCTCCATCACCGGCTTTGCCGAACTGGCCACGATGCAGACAGCCGGGCAGGAGCCCCTGGGCAAATATCTGGGACATATCTTTCGCGGCGGCCAGCGGGCCAAGGAGCTGGTCAAGCAGTTCCTGTTTTTCGCCCGGGAAAAGGAAGCATCGGCCGGGCAGGTTCTGCTGGTGCCGATCTTCAAGGAGGCCCTTCGCTTTCTTCGGTCCGCCTTGCCGGCGCATGTCGAACTCGTGCAGGAAATTCCGTCCGCCCCGCTAACGATCCTCGCCGCCCCGCTGCAGATTTACCTGGTCATCGTGGGACTCGGGGCCTGGGCCCTGGAACCCTTGAAGGATGAAGGCGGGGTCCTGGAAGTGACCTTGAACGAGGCGGCCTTCGGGATTGGGGACGCCGGGCGGCGGACAGGCCCCTGGGCCAGGTTGACGGTCGGCCATCGCCGGCCTTTCGCTGGTCGGGACGCGACCCGTCCCTCTGTTGATGCGGGGAGGGTTTCCTGGGGTCGTTTTACCGAAAATGGTCTGGCCGTCCTGTTCAGCGTCGTGGAGGCCAACCTCGGGCAGGTCAGGATGGAGCGCCTCGGCGAGGAAGGCGAATCCTGGCACGTCTATTTTCCCTTGGTGGAAGTCCCCGAGGAGGAACGGGAGGCCATCCCGGTCCGGGATTCATCCAGCCGGGGGTGCGTGCTGTTCATTGACAAAGAACCGGACCTGGTCGAAGTGGCCTCGGAAATGCTTCGGACCCTGGGATACACCGTGGTGGCCAAGACGAGCTGCCAGGCCGGGCTCGATGCTTTCAGGGCCTCGCCCGAGGCGTTCGACGTGGTGATGGCATCCCAGTTCATGTCCGGGATGTTGGGCACGGAACTGACCGTCCTGTTGCGGAAAATTCGTCCCGGCCTCCCGGTGGTCCTCAGCGTCGGCTTTGATGATGCGGGCTTTATCGAAGAGGCTCGACGGGCGGGGGTCCGCAAGGTCCTGACACAGCCGGTCTCGATGAAAGATTATGAAAAGGCTCTGGACCAGGTTCTGGGCAATGTCAGGGGGACCTGAACGGGTGGCCGGGGGATAAACGCCAGGGCCTCGTCCCTTCGGTAGGGGACGGGCCGCGAGGGAAATATGGCCCAAGTCCTTATTGTAGACGATGACGAGCAGTTTAACGCCATGCTGGTGGCCATGGCCCAGAGCCTGGGGCATGAGACGACCGCCGTGGTCAACATCAAGGACCTGCGCAAGCTGGCCGCTGAGGGCAACTTCGACGTCATCCTGCTCGACGTGCGTCTGCCCGACGGTAACGGACTGGACCTGATCCCGGAACTCAGGCACTGGCCGGGCGAACCGGAGGTGATCATCATTACGGGTGAAGGGGAGCCCGACGGCGCGGAACTGGCCATCAAGAGCGGGGTCTGGGACTATATTGAAAAGGTGGATTCCATTCAAACGATCGCCCAGAACCTGTCTCGGGCCGTCCGGTATCGGGAGGAACGGAAGGCCCTGCCGCCCCGCGTCTCTCTGAGGCGCGAGTCCATTGTGGGCAACTCGCCCCAGATCGAGGCCTGTTTGGACCTGGTGGCCCATGCCGCCAACTCGGACGCCAGCGCCCTGATATCCGGAGAGAGCGGCACCGGCAAGGAACTCTTCGCCAAGGCCATTCACCAGAACAGTCGTCGGGCCGAGTTCCCCTTTGTGGTCGTTGACTGCGCCGCCCTGCCCGAATCCCTGGTCGAGGGCATCCTGTTCGGACATACAAGGGGCGCCTTTACCGGTGCGGAGCGGGCCAGAGAGGGGTTGGTCAAACTGGCCGACCGCGGGACCCTGTTTCTCGACGAAATCGGCGAACTCCCCTATTCGGCCCAGAAGTCCTTCCTGCGGGTGCTTCAGGAGCGTGTTTTCCGCCCCCTGGGCTCCGACAAGGAAATCCAGAGCGATTTCCGGGTGGTGGCGGCTACAAATCGAAATCTGGACCACATGGTCGGGCAAAACCGCTTTCGAGGGGACCTTCTTTTTCGGCTTCAGGCCATGACCATCAACCTGCCGCCCCTCCGGGAACGGCAGCCGGACATCCAGGAACTGGCACGCCATCACCTGGCCAGGCTGTCCGCCCATTACGGCACCGGAATCAAAGGACTTTCCCCTGAATTCATCGAGGCCCTGGCCCTCTACTCTTGGCCCGGCAATGTCAGGGAATTGATCAGCGCCCTGGAATGGTCCCTGGCCGCCGCCGGACCGGAGCCGACCCTGTTTCGAAAACACCTGCCCACCCGGATACGCATCGAACTGGTGCGTTCCTCCTTGACCGGCAGCGGCGCGGAAGCCCCCCCCGCCTTGGAGGAAGCCCCGGCCGGGCCTCTGCCAACCTGGAGAGAATACAAGGACCAGGGGCTGGCCCAGATCGAACGGCAGTACATTCAAGCCCTGCTCGACCAGACGACCGGGGACATCGAAATGGCATGCAAAATATCCGAAATCAGTCGGGCTCGCATCTATCAACTGATGAAGAAACATCGGATCGACCGTGAGTCGTGATGCGAAAGACAGCCCGGTCCGGCTCCCGGATGGCTGGGGGATTTTGTCAAGCCGGATTAGAAAAGTCTAACCCGGCTTGACAAGTCACCACCGCGGTGACCGGTTTCCGACCTCGATTTGCCGCCCACTTTTTTGTAACATACCGATAATTCGACAAATTATAAATAGTCATGAATATGGCACGGCTTTTGTTAATGAGTTGTGGCACCAGCCCGGGCCGTTCGACTTCAAACTGACCCGGCCGAAGGAACGAAAATTATGAACATGTTATTTTACGCCGCCGAAGTCACCGACGACACCCAGCGCCTCGAGGAGTTGATCCAGACGACCCTTGATATGGAAAACATAGAGGTTTTCAGGAACATAGAAGCCTTCATGTCCGGCCTGAAGCGGCCCAGACTATATCCGGCCCTGGCCCTGATCGCCACGGCCAGCCGGAGCGAACTGCTTGATATCACCCGTTTGGAGCCGTTGCTCGATGACGTCAAGATCGTCCTCATTCTCCCGGACTGCGAGGACGAAACCCTTGCCCTGGGCCACCGGCTGCGACCTCGATACATGTCCTTTGCCGGGGACCGCATGGAGGACGTGGCGGCGATTTTGAAAAAAATGATGGACACTTACCGGGCCGGAAGTCCGGGATACGGAATAACGGAAGCCAGCGCCTGATACCGGATGGGTGGAGGCATCGCGTCCGAATCACCATGAAAAATCCGATCAACAGAGCCGTGAAAAGCAACAGCCTGCCCGGGACACGTAGGGCGACGAATTGAGGAGCAAGGATATGGAAGCCGTTGGTGCGCCGATTGACGAAAACCTTCGTTTTTTTATCGCTGAATGTCGCGAAATGATTGACGATGTCGAGCCGCGACTGATCGAGCTCGAGCAGTATTCAAGCGAAACGGGTGAGGTGGACGAAGAAACGGTCAACCTGATTTTTCGCCTCTTTCATTCGATCAAGGGCAGCGCCGGATTTCTGGGGCTGGAAACCATCGTGGACGTCACGCACAACGCCGAGACGCTGCTCGACCTTTTCCGTTCGGGCCGAAGCAAATTGAGCGCCCGCCATACCGACGTACTCTGCCGGACCTGCGATATGGTCCTGGCCCTGTTGGACCAGGTCGAGACGACCGGCGGCGACTCCGGTATGGAGAGCCAGGCCGGGGAAGTCACCCGAAACCTGGTCGAAATGATCGCCCGGGAGGAAAAAGGGGGCGAGGCGTCCGAAAGGGGAGCCGTGAGGGCGGCGGACCCGGAAGAGGATGGCGATGGGGGTGGACGTCCGGAAACGGCGGAGGTAATCGAAGAGGCCCTGGAACTGACCCTGACCCCTGAAATGGTCCAGCGATTCATCGAGGAGTCCGACGAGCAGTTGGAGCGGGTCGAACAGGCCTTGCTGGCCCTGGAAAAATCGCCCGACAAGATCGAGGGCCTCGAAGAGGCCTTCCGGTCGCTGCACAGCTTCAAAGGCAACTGTGGGTTCATGGGGCAAGCCGATCTCGAACGGCTCAGTCATGGCGCGGAAAACGTGCTCGGGGCCATCAAGGACGGTCGTCTCGAAGCCGGAAAGAAGAACATTCCCACGCTGCTTTACATGGTCGATGTCCTGAGGGGGGCCATCGCCGAGATATCCAATCAGGGACCGGGCCAGGTCGAAAATCTGCCCATGCTTTGCGATATGCTCAACGATATGGCCCCCGCGCCCGTCCAGGAACCCAAGGCGGTCCGCGCGGAAATCAAGGAGCCGGAGGCGCTTTGGCTGCTCCGGGAGGAAGAGCCGGAACCTTCTCCGGCGGCCGAAAAAGAGAGCGTTGCCAAAACCAAGACCGCGCCCATGATGAAAAGCCGCTCGGTATTTCGCCAGGACATTCGGGTGGACCTGACCAAGCTGGACCAGTTGATCAACCTGGTGGGCGAGCTGGTCATTGCCGAGTCCATGGTCACCCGCAATCCCGATCTGGCCGGCCTCGAGATGGAGAACTTCGACAAGGCCACCAACCATCTGGACAAGATCGTGCGGGACCTTCAGGACGTGGCCCTGTCCGTCCGCATGATTCCGGTCGCGGGAATCTTCCGGAAGATGATCCGCCTGGTCTATGATCTTTCGGCCCGGGCCTCGAAGAAGGTCAACCTGACGCTCCTGGGCGAGGACACGGAGATCGACAAGACCGTGGCCGAACTGATCGCCGATCCCCTGGTTCACCTGGTCCGGAACTCGGTGGATCACGCCATCGAGACGCCCGACGAGCGTCTGGCCGCCGGCAAGCCGGAGACCGGCCAGATCACGTTGGAGGCGAGACACGAAGGGGGCGAGGTCTGGATTTCGATCAAGGATGACGGTCGTGGATTGAACCGCGAGAAGATTTTGGCGCGCGGGATCGAACGGGGGCTGGTTCCGGGCGACGGACAGGGCATGAGTGACGCCGAGGTGTACGATCTGATTTTTCAGCCGGGTTTTTCCACGGCCGAACAGGTCACCGACGTCTCCGGACGCGGCGTCGGCATGGACGTGGTCAAAAAGAACGTGGAAAAGATCAAGGGGCATGTGGACGTGACGACCCAGCCGGGCCTGGGGACCGTCCTGCTCCTGCGCATCCCGCTGACCCTGGCCATTATGGAAGGCATGCTGGTCCGGGTCGGCAGCAATCAGTATACCATTCCACTGCTTTCCATCCGGGAGTCCATCCGGGTCGATCAGCGCACGGTCATCCGAACCATGGACGGCCAGGAACTGATCAAGGTCCGCGAGGAGATTCTTCCGGTCATGCGGCTTCACGACCTTCACAAGATCAAACCCGACTTCGAACAACTCCACGAAGGGCTTCTGGTGATCGTGGAAAACCGGGCCGATGCCGTCGCCTTGTTTGTGGACGAGATTCTGGGGGAACAACAGGCCGTCATCAAGGGCCTGTCGAATTACATAGGCAGCGTCAAGGGGGTGACTGGATGCACGATTCTGGGCGATGGGCAGATCAGTCTGATTCTGGACTGCGGCGGGTTGATCAAAAAGGCCATGGCCCAAGGCAGGTCGGCGACCGTGCATTGAGCGATCCTCGCGAAAACCCGAAAAAGCAACGCGAACCCAATTCTTTAAGGAGAATGAGACATGAGCAAGGATAAAGAAATTTTGGATGACACCCTGTACGACGAGGACGATGAGGATACCCAACGGGACAAGTATCTGACCTTCCAGTTGGGCGATGAGCAGTACGGCATTGAAATTCGTCACGTCACGGAAGTGGTCGGGTTGCAGAAGATCACCAGCGTGCCCGACATGCCGGAGTTCGTCAAGAGCGTTATCAACCTGCGAGGCCAGGTCATCCCGGTCATGGACGTCCGAACCCGTTTCCGCATGCCGGCCCGGGAGTACGACGATCGAACCTGCGTGGTCGTGGTCAACATTCAGGACACGGCCATCGGCCTGGTGGTCGACGAGGTCGAGGAAGTACTCGACGTCCCGGAAAACCAGATCGAGCCGCCGCCCCGGATCAGCCAGAGAGCGGGCAGCCGCTTCATCCAGGGGCTGGGCAAGGTCGGTGAAACGGTCAAGATTCTGCTGGACGTGAACAAGCTCCTTTTTACCGAGGAACTCGAGATAGTCGGCGCCGCCGCTGAATGACAGGCGGATTGCAAGTGTTTGACCATAGAAGAAAATGAAGAGAGGATATACGAACATGAAGCTGAAGCTCAGGGGCAAGATCATTCTCCCCATCATCGTGCTGGTTGTCATAGGCATGGGTGTTTCCTCGGTGATTTCCTACGTTGTTTCGGCTCAGGCCCTCCACGCGTCGGTCGAACACCAGATTCAACTACTGGCCGATTCGGCCGAAATTCAGATATCCAGCTGGCTCGAAAACCTCGATCGCCAGGCCAGAATGTGGAGCAAGGACTGGGTGATCCAGTCCGCCGTCACGGATGGGTCGCTGGACAGCAAGAGCCAGCAGGCGGCCGGAGAGTTCATGGCCGGGTTGATGAAGGAATACAAAGTCTTTGAAGCGCTCAATGTGGCCAATGCCAAAGGCATTGTCGTCGCCTCGGACAACAAGAAAGCCGTGGGCCTGGACGTCAATGACCGATCTTTCTTCAAGGCCGCCATTGGTGGGAAATCGTTCCTGTCCGAAGTCTTGACCAGCAAGCTGACCGGGAACCCCATGTTCGCCATTTCCTACCCGGTGCTTGACAAGGGCAAGCCGGTCGGCGTCTTTTTCGCCGTGGTCAACCTGAAGGCCTTCACCGACCAGTTCATCGACACGATCAGGATCGGCAAGACCGGGTATGCCTACCTTTATCAGAACAACGGCCAGGTCATCGCCCATCCGGACAAGAAGCAGGTCCTGAAACTCAACATGAAACAGTTCGACTTCGGGCGCGCGATGATGGCCGAGGGAAGCGGTTTCAAGACCTACATCTACAAAGGTGTCGAAAAGATCGTGGCTTTTCGGAAAAACAAAATGAGCAACTGGACGGTGGGGGTCGGGGCCGGGACCAGCGAGTCCTTTGCCGAGGCCCGCAGGCTCGGATACATCAGCCTGGGGCTGGCCCTGGTGGTCGTGGTCTTGTTGTCCGTGGTCCTGACCTGGTTGATTACCCGCCTGGTGACCCGCCCGTTGAATCGGGCCGTGGATGTGGCCGACGCCGTAGCCGCCGGCGACCTGACCCGGAAACTGGACAGCCAGGTCCGGGATGAAGTGGGAGCCTTGTCCAACTCGATCGACTCGATGGTCGACAGCCTCAAAACCAAGGCCGACCTGGCCACCTATATTGCCGAGGGCGACCTGAGCCATGAAGTGGCCCTGGCTTCGGAGCAGGATGTGCTTGGCCAGGCGCTCCGGAAGATGGTCGAGAACCTGAACCAGGTCATCGGGCAGGTCAACGAAGCCGTGTCCCAGGTTTCGGCCGGTTCGGGCCAGGTGGCCGGTTCGAGCCAGGCCCTGAGCCAGGGCGCGACCGAGCAGGCGGCTTCCCTGGAGGAGATCAGCAGTTCGATGACCGAGGTGGGCTCGCAGACCAAGACCAACGCCGAGAACGCGGCCCAGGCCAACCAGTTGGCGGCCGAGGCGCGCCAGGCGGCCGAGGACGGCAACGGCCGGATGAAGGAAATGGTTTCGGCCATGGGCGAGATCAACCAATCGGGCAACCAGATCGCCAAGATCATCAAGACCATCGACGACATCGCCTTTCAGACCAACCTGCTGGCCCTGAACGCGGCCGTGGAAGCGGCCCGGGCGGGCAAGCACGGCAAGGGATTCGCCGTGGTGGCCCAGGAGGTGAGGA
>Ga0180009_10002802_pt1 | contig 20283 bp, 22 predicted proteins | sample OS_PC_MetaG_FD_123537 | JGI IMG/M metagenome (GOLD analysis project Ga0180009, IMG submission 123537) | Groundwater microbial communities from the Aspo Hard Rock Laboratory (HRL) deep subsurface site, Sweden - OS_PC_MetaG | ecosystem: Environmental > Aquatic > Deep subsurface > Groundwater...
CCCTTAATGCCTGGGGCAGAATGATGAGATTTAAAACCTGTCCTGGTTTTAAGCCTATCGCGATTGCAGCTTCAGTCTGACCTTTGGAGACGGACTGAATCCCGGCTCGAACCACTTCTGCAACAAAGGCTGCCGTATATAAAACAAGTCCTAAAAGAAGGGCAGCAAACTCAGGACTTATCGATAATCCGCCCTTAAAATTAAATCCTTTTAATACGGGAACATTCATATCAGTCGGCATTCCAGCAATTAACCAGCACAGGAAAGGAAATCCAATTAACAAAAGGATGGAAGTATAAAAAACAGGAAAGATTTCACCGGTTAAACTCTGTCTTTTTTTAGCCCATTTTTTTATGAAGAAAATGATAATCACAGCAATGATAACGGCAACAGCCATATATTTGTAAACAGGATGTGCCTGTGGTATGCCGAAGATCAGTCCCCTGTTGCATAAAAACAACCCTTTAAATGGACTTATGGCATCTCTGGGTCCTGGCAGCATTTCATAAAAAAATGCATACCAGAAAAAAAGTTGCAATAAGACCGGTATATCCTGGAAGAGTTCAATATATCCTGTAGCACATTTATTGACCAGCCAGTTTTTTGACAACCTGGCAATTCCGAGAAATGTTCCTAAAATAACCGTCAGGATCACGCCGATAAAGGATACCATCAGGGTGTTTAAAAAACCGACCCAAAGGGCTTTGGCATACTTGTCGGCTGCTGAATACTCAATTAAAGACTCTCCGATTTCAAACGCAGCCTCATTATTTAAGAATCCAAATCCTGTTGCAATGGATTGCCTTTCCAGATTGGTCATTGTGTTGGAAATAAGGTACCATGCAACAAAGGCGAACAAGCAGGCCGCTCCAAACTGATAAAGAATGGAACGTTTATCAGGATCATACCAGAACGATATGGTGTCAGTATTTTTAGTCGTCATAGCATTATTCAGTATACTTTTTTAACTGCTTTTAAAAAGAAAATTATGGTGCAATTTTCATTGCACCATAATTTAATGCATTAACTATTACTTGAATGGAGGAGAATACATCAATCCGCCATTTGTCCACAGCGCATTCAGTCCTCTTTCAATACCCAGCTGGGTATTGACCCCTACGTTTCTTTCAAAGATTTCACCATAGTTGCCCACCATTTTAATGATGTTGTAGGCAAATTTTTCGTCAAGACCGAGAGCTTTTCCATTGCCTTCAGTAACGCCTAAAAATCTTTGTATTTTAGGATTTTCACTCTTGAGCATTTCATCCACATTTGCAGAGGTAATACCAAGTTCTTCAGCATTGATTAAAGCGAGGACGGAATAATTGACAATATCTTTCCACTGGTTGTCACCGTGTCTTACAGCAGGAGCCAGCGGTTCTTTTGAAATGATTTCAGGAAGGATCATGTAATCAGCAGGATTTGGAGCAACAGCGCGCTGGCCTGCAAGCTGGGATGCATCAGACGTTAAGCAGTCGCATCTGCCGGCAAAAAAAGCCTTGTTCAGTTCAGCTGTGTTTTCAATAACAACCGGGTTCATTTTCATTCCGTTTGCCCTGAAATAATCAGCAGCATTCAATTCAGTCGTGGTTCCCGGAAGAACACAGACGGTTGCACCATCCAGTTCCTTGGCACTTTTTAACCCCAGCTTTTTGGGAACAAGAAATCCCTGACCGTCATAATAATTGACTACGGCAAAATCAAGGCCAAGGGCGGTGTCCCGGCTTAAGGTCTGGGTAGCATTCCTGAAAAGAACGTCGATTTCTCCTGACTGTAAAGCTGTAAATCTTGTTTTTGCGGTCAGGGGGGTATATTTTAATTTGTCAGGATCTCCAAAAACAGCCGCAGAAAGGGCTCTGGCACAATCAACATCAAGACCTTTCCAGACACCTTTATCATCTGCTCTTCCAAAACCGAAAACACTGCCGTTGACCCCTACCTGGATAAACCCCTTTGCTTTCACATCATCGAGTGTTCCAGCCATGGCAACTGCTGACATGGCAAGAACGGTAACACAAACAGCTAACAATTTTAATAGCTTCATAGATACTCCCCTTCATCTAATGAGATTAAATAATTTGGCGCAATTCAGTAAGAATTACACCGGACATTAGTATTACTTGATTTATTTACACCTCTGCAACTTTTAGCACATTATAAATATTTTTCAAGAGGTTTATTGAATGGTATGATATTTACATAGCTTTATGAGGGTAAAAGAAATGTAATAATAAAAAAAAACAATGTTAACTCAATAAAATAGAACTTATATTAATTAGTTATGATGACGTATATAAAAGCATTGAGAGAACCTGTAAATGCGATATCCCATATGGCAGGCGCACTTGCATCAATCGTCGGATTGACGATTTTGGTCGTATTTGCTGCCATAAGGGCGGATGCATGGCACGTGGTTTCCTTTGCCATCTTTGGAACCAGTTTGATTTTAATGTATACCTCAAGTTTCCTTTATCATGGGCTTAAGATATCTGAAAACGCATTGCAGGTTTTTCGAAAGATTGATCATATTATGATTTTTATGGTCATTGCCGGATCATATACGCCCATTTGCCTTGTCCCTTTGCGCGGCCCCTGGGGATGGAGTATTTTCGGTACGGTCTGGGGCATTGCAATTTTGGGAATAGGGTTAAAGATTTTTGCCATGGATGTTCCCAGGTGGATTTCCACCCTGATTTATCTGATCATGGGATGGCTGTGCGTGATAGCCATTTATCCCCTTGTAAAAATGCTGGACCCGATCCCTATTTTCTGGCTGGCTTTAGGCGGACTGTTTTACAGTGTCGGGGCCATTATCTATTCTGTGAAAAAACCCGACCCTTTTCCCGGCATATTTGGATTTCATGAGATATGGCATTTGTTTGTATTGTTGGGAAGTGGGGCTCATTTCTGGCTTGTATTTAAATATCTGATGTATATATAAGTCCTGTTTAATCTTGCGTATCTTTCATTGTAAAAAGCAATTATATCGGGTAGTATTTCTTCCTTGTGTGCTTATGGTTTAGCCATGGGTTTTTTTTGTCAGGGAGCAGATATGAAGATCACCAGCGTTAAAAAAATAACCGATTGTAAATTTTTAAACCTTTTTTCAATCCAATACGAAGATCAGATAAACTGTGAAAAACAATGGATTTTTGCATCACGGTCGACGCAGTTAAACCCCCTTGAAAAAAAGCATAAAAGACCGGATGCAGTCGTTATTGTTGCGTTTCACATACAAGAAAAAAAGCTTGTTGTAATAAAGGAATTCAGGGTTGCCCTTGGCGGATATCAATATGGATTCCCGGCAGGGCTTGTTGATAAAGGCGAGTCTGTGGAACAGGCGGGGAAACGCGAACTGTTCGAGGAAACCGGTTTGAAAGTGACCCGGGTGTTAAAGCAGAGCCCGGCTATTTTTTCATCTTCAGGAATGACCGATGAGTCCATAAGCCTTTTGTATGTTGAATGTGAAGGTCACCCCACAAACAGGTTCAATGAAGACTCGGAAGATATCCATGTGATGATGCTGTCAAGACAAGAGGCGTCAGATGTCGTCTGCGATAATCAAATCAAGTTTGATGTGAAATCCTGGATTATTTTGAATACCTTTGCCGTTCAGGGGAGCATTTAAATGTTTTCTAATTTTTTATATTTTCTTGTTGCTTTGGTTATCTATACAACTGCTGAGCTGTTTGAGCCCATCGACAGCTTTAATACCTCTTTTATTTTCGACAGTCTTCTGCTCAGCATTGTTTTTGTCGGTATTTGCAATATTGTATTTAAACGGCTTGAAAAAAAGGCTGCCATAAATCCTTATGAAAACATAGATCCCCTGGTAAATATTTATATTTCACGGCTGTCAATTTTTTCTCTGGTGATTTTTGCCATTAATATTTACGGCTTTAAATTGAATCTGCTTTTTTCCGGGATAAGAATTTTTGAAATCTTTCCAACACTTCAGGCAATCCTTTTTCTGGGACTGTTTCTTTTCTACCTGATCATTATCTGGAACGCAGCCTATAGGGTTCAAAAAAGATATTTTGCAGGCGAGGTGTCGAAAAAGGCTTTTATCATCTCCAATGTTTCCTTTTCCCTGCCCGCGCTGTTGCCATGGTTTTGTCTGTCACTGGTTGCAGATATGTTCGGGCTTTTGCCCTGGCAGCCGGTTAAAGGATTTTTACAAACCCCGGCAGGGGAGATCAGCTATATTGCCCTGTTCCTTGTGGCCATCGCTGTTTTCGGACCTGTATTTATCAAAAGGCTTTGGAATTGCAAACCCCTGGAGCCAGGATTATCAAGGACCAGGATCGAACGTGTCTGTGAAAATACAGGGTTGAAATATTCGGATATTTTAAAATGGGAGTTGTTTGGCGGCACCATGATAACTGCCGGGGTAATGGGGCTGATTGGGCGTTTTCGATATATTCTTGTGACACCGGCACTGCTTAATTCATTGAATGATGAAGAATTGGATGCGGTGATGCTGCATGAGATCGGTCATGTTCAAAAGCATCACATGCTGTTTTACCTGTTTTTTTTTGCAGGGTTTATTGCCTGCAATTTCGTTTTTTTTGAACCTGCCATACTGTTATTATATGTTGTCAAACCCGTTTATGGAGTGTTTGAACTTGTCGGAATCTCGAAAGGATCGGCCCACCCGATTTTAATCAGTACAACCCTTATCGGGTTTTTTATCCTGTATTTCAGGTTTGTGTTCGGGTTTTTCATGAGAAACTTTGAGCGCCAGGCTGATCTCCATGTCTATCACTTTTTCAATGATGCATCCCCGCTTATTTCAACCTTCTATAAAATCGCATCTTTTTCACGACAATCCATTGACACGCCCAGCTGGCACCATTACAGCATCGGACAGCGCGTAAGGTTCCTGGAAAAATGCCAGACAAATCCTGCCTTGATACAGGCCCACCATCACCATGTAAGAAAAATAATTGTCGGTTATTTTGTTCTGATTGCTTTGATCTTTGGCTTTGGCTACTCAATTAATTATGGTGTGGCTAAAGAATCCTATGAAAATTTTATCGCTGAAAAGATTCTTTTTCAACAGCTGGATGTTGATCCTGAGAATTCAGATCTTTACGCGCTGATCGGGGATTATTATTACAATAAGAAAAATTATGCAAAGGCCATTGATTCTTATGTGAATGTTTTAAGAGTGGATCCTGACAATGTTCATTCCTTGAATAACCTGTCCTGGCTTTTTGCAACATGCCCGGAACAAGGATTCAGAGATAAGAAAAAATCATTGGAATATGCAAAAAGAGCGTTAGAGAAAAATAGAGCGGCGTTTGTTTTAGATACCTATGCTGAAGCCCTTTTTGTTAATAATGATATCCCGAATGCTGTTGTTGCAGCAAAAGAAGCCCTGGTTCGTTCGGAAAACAAAAAAGGGTATTATGAAAGCCAGGTGCAGCGGTTTGAAAAAATGTTAACCCCTTGACGCTTTATATGCCGATGGGGAGAAAGGCCATCCCTGCAATCTGAACCACTTCTTTTATGACCCTGCCGGTTCGATCGGCGACAATTTGTGCCATTGTATCCTGAAGAGAGATGAGTTTTCCAAAAATACGTTCGTAACTCAGGTTTTTCACCTCCCCTTCAAAGCTGTTGGTAAGGATGAACAACCGGCCATCATCCTTATGTCTTGTATTCAGGCGCCAGACAAATATTTCAATATTTCTGGCGCTGTTGTACAGGTTTTGCTCATCAAGATAATCCAGCATGAAGAGTTCACATTTGCTGTTATACGATTTATGAATCATGGTGTATAACCCATACATCAGTGCAAAGACCCGGTCTCCCTTATATTCGGGTTCAAATCCTATTAAAATGGCCTCTGTGCTGTCTTTAAAGTCAAGCTCTGCATGTTTTTTGTCTGCCGGGCACATAAAGATTTGATTTATACGGGAGTCGATGGTCTGGCCTTGAGCTTTTTGTAATTCATGGGGGTTTTTTTTATAAAGCTTTTCAGTCAGAGTTTTTAAAAGATTTGTTGCCTGGTTTATATGAATCTCAGAGATAACATCAATATTGGTCTTTGCAAGGTCTTTAATGTGGAACTCAGAAGATGTGCACCCTGATAATAAAACCATACAAAAAAGAGCAAAACCGATAATTTTTTTTATAGTAAAGTTGAGAATGATTTTTTCCTTGATTTAAATTTGTCCTGAAATAAGGGGCTGTAATTTCAGGACAAATTGTTTATCATACTTTTTCGGTTTTTAATTCCTGTAATCCCTTATGCATTGTCTTAACGGCAAGCTGAATACAATGATGTTTTTTTTCCGGTATGTTTTCAAGGACCTTGAAAACATCGCCGTCATTAATTTTTAATGCATATTCAATTGTTTTTCCTTTTACCAGATCGACAGCAGCCATTGCAGCAGATATTGCGCCGGCGCATCCCGTGATTTCATACCGGACGTCATCAATGAGGTTGTTTTGATCCATCTTGATGTAAACCTTCATGATATCCCCGCAGGATCCAACTTTTTCCGACACCTGGTCAGCATTTTCAATATGACCCATATATTTTTTTTCAAGATAGTAGTTGATTGCCGGATCGGCATATCCTGCATCTGACAACATTTTACGTTCAGCATCAGATGATGTGTTTTTAATGACCACTGCATATTCCTTTATATCACCCTGATCAAAAAGAATATTTTACCGGGTATAATAATAAAATATTCTATTGTTAAAAATAAAACATGTGTCTTAAATTAATTAATTTCTATTTTATGTCAAGCTAAATGGATAAAACATATTATAGAATAATGCATGAATCAGATTTTTACCTTGACAGGCAGGGTTGATTTATTCATTTTCAAGTTATTTTTTTTTATTGATAGATGAATATCAAAAGGATTCCTTATTAGAAAGGAGAAACAATTGAGTAAAAAAGACACCATAGTTAAAGACGTGAAAGACAGAATCATTCGATTAAAACTTGCCGACGGCACCCTGGTGAACGGTCAGGTCAATATCAATCGAGACCAGGGCTATGACAGGGTAAGCGATCTTGTAGCAAACTATAGAGAACCTTTTTTGATCCTGTATAATGTCACGGTTCACAACGGCAATATTGACAACCCCATTAAGCACAAAACCCTCTTTATTAATAAAGACCATATTATATGGGCTGAGCCGGATGAGGATCAAAAATGAAGATTGAAATGGTCACAAGTGCTTGTTAATTATAATGATAAATAATGCTTGAGTTTATTATAAGCTGTGATATTCTAATTGTAAGATTTTCTGGGTTGGTTTCCCAAGAGATGCAATGATTATGGCAATACTTGTAGTAGCTCATATTATATTTTCTTCTACCATCTGACAGGTAAAAAGGAGAACAGGTCATGAAAGAGTTGATTAAGTACATTGCTCAAGCACTGGTAGACAATGTGGACCAGGTCGACGTCCAGGAAATCAAGGCTCAGCAGACCCTTGTGTTGGAATTGCGGGTTGCAAAAGAAGATCTGGGTAAAGTCATTGGTAAAAAAGGCAGAACGGCTCAAGCCATGCGGACAATTTTGTCATGTGCATCTGCAAAAGAACAGAAAAGGGTCATCCTGGAAATTGTTGAGTGATTATTAACAACTCTATGCTTTTTGCAGGTACATGAGGTATTGAACCGTCTTTTTGGGAATAGCCATGCACTGACGGTAAGGATAATTTTATCAAAAGAGGAAGTGTTATTTTTTAATGCTTCCTCTTTTTTGTTGTGCGCCAGACAGGCGCTGGTCAGGATGAGATGAGACAACAGGCGATTCATCAAACCGGTGTCATAACTGAAGTCATCAAGGGAATTGTTGATCGCGTTACCTTTCATAATCCCGATAGTGGGTGGTCTATTCTCAGGGTTATGCCGTTTAGTCATCCTCAAGAACAGGAAACTGTCATCGTGCATCAAACAAAAGTGTTTGCCGGTGCCACAATGGAGTTTGAAGGCTCCTGGACCGTTCACCCGAAATATGGCCGTCAGTTTTTGGCAACCATTGCAAAAGAAAGAAAGCCTGCCACAACTGCGGCATTGGAAAAATATCTTGGGTCAGGCCTTATTAAAGGCGTTGGGCCAAAAACAGCCGGAAAAATAGTCCAGCATTTTGCCAAACAAACCCTTGATATATTTGAAGACAATATTGAAAGGCTCACTGAAGTTCCCGGTATTGCCCAAAAAAAATTGAATATGATAAGTAACGCCTGGGCTGAACACAAAGCCATTCGGGAAGTCATGATGTTTTTACAATCCCATGGCATCAGCACTTTATTTGCCGTCCGGATCTATAAAGAGTATGGCGATGATGCCATAAAAAATGTCACTCAGGATCCTTACCGGCTGGCAAATGATTTTTACGGGATCGGTTTTTTTTCTGCGGATAAAGTTGCCTTAAGCATTGGGCTTGCTCCTGACAGCCGGGAAAGAATAATGGCAGGAATAAAACATGTTCTTGCTGCCAGTAGAAATTTTGGGCATTGTTATCTGACGCTGTCCCAAATCAACAAACAGGTTAAAGAATTACTGCAACTGGATTTGTCTGATAAATTGCTTGAGCTGTTGCAATATATGGAAACACAAAAGCTTCTCATGGTTCGAGAGCTCTGCGTGGAAAATGGTATAAAAGAGCCATGCTATTATTCAAAATCATTATATTTTGACGAATTGTATGTTGCAAAAAGAATTGCTGATATCGGCAATCCACCAAAAGCTGAAACCACAAGGATTGAGCGGTGGATATCGCTGTATTGCAAAGCAAAAAATATTTTTCTGAGTGATGAACAAGCAAACGCAGCTAAAGACATAGTCTGCCGGAAATATTCAATTCTTACCGGCGGACCCGGGTGCGGTAAAACAACCACCACGCTTGTAATTGTTAAATTAATCGAAGCCATGGGGTTAAAGGTTCTTTTAGCCGCGCCAACCGGTAGAGCCGCTCAAAGAATGATGGATGTAATTGGAAAAGAATCAAAAACGATTCACAGGTTGTTGGGATGGCAGGGCGGCAAATTTAAAAAAGATGAAGAAACCCCTTTGAAAACTGACTTTCTAATTATTGATGAATGTTCAATGCTTGACATCAGTTTAACCGCATCGCTGCTTAAGGCTGTCCCCAAAAATGCTCAAGTGCTGCTTATTGGAGATTCCGACCAGTTGCCGTCTGTTGGTGCCGGTAATGTTTTAAAAGATATTATTGCCTCACAGGTTGTTCCCTGTTTTAAATTGACAAAGATATTTCGGCAGGCTCAAGAATCTCTTATCATCCAATATGCTCACCAGATAAATAATGGAGACATGCCCTGGATCAAATCCCCTTTTAAAAGTCCTGAAATCTGGCAGGACAAAATTGATTGTTTGTTCCTTGATTCAGATGAAGCAACCAACGAGCAGATCAGTTTTATTTCAAGGGTGAAAAAAATTTATGATTTAAAGGTTTCGCAATTAGAAAACACTGTATCAAAAACATCTGATGACGTGGACTTTTTTGAGTTTCGGGCCCATGAACCCGTAAATCCTTATGAAACGGAAATAATAATCCCGAAAAAATTTGAACATGTGAATTTGCAAAAAGTATATAAAGCTGAAACCAGGATTGAAGAATTACTTTCTGTTGTAAAAAAAGTTCATCCCTGGTCATCCCTGCATTATGGTTTTTCTGCATTAGATGTAGTTAGAAACCTTTACCAGGAATGGATACCCAAGTATTATGGGAAAGATTGTGAAATACAGATTCTTTCTCCCATGACAAGGGGAAGCCTTGGAACTATCAACTTAAACACGATGATCCAGGAAACTTCAAACCCCTTTGCTGGCGGCAAACGACAATTAAAAGTGGGGGAAAGAATTTTCAGGATTGGCGACCGGGTCATCCACAGGCGCAATAATTATGAGTTAGGTGTTTTTAATGGTGATATCGGGATGATCAAAGATATCGATAATATTGAATTAACCTGCCAGGTTGCCTTTTATCCGGATAACCGGGTGGTTGATTATAAACAAAATGATATGATGGAACTTGACCTGGCATATGCCATAACCATACACAAATCTCAAGGCAGTGAGTTTGAGATTGTCATTATCCCGATTCTTACCCAGCATTTTAAAATGCTTTTCCGCAATTTAATTTATACCGGAATTACCAGGGCAAAAAAACTGGCTGTCTTTGTCGGCACACGAAGAGCTCTGGCAATGGCGGTTAGAAATCAGGATATCAGCAAAAGACAAACAGCGTTGCAGGAATTGTTGATGTCTTGATGTTTCCTCTCTAAATTAAAAGGAGCTATGCATGACCTATCAATTGACAACTTTCGATGATCTTGCAGTCGGGCAAAAGGCATTTTTACACAAGACAATAACCGAGGCTGATATATCCCATTTTATAGCGATAACCGGTGATAAAAATCCCTTGCATGTTGACGAACGCTTTGCAGAACAAACTTTTTTCGGGCAGCGAATTGCTCATGGTATGTTGTCAGCCGCTTTGTTTTCAACCTTGGTGGGCATGCACCTGCCAGGTCTCGGTGCAATTTTCAGATCACAAACCTTGGAATTTTTACACCCGGTTTTTATAGGGGATACACTTTGTGCGTGGTTTGAAATCATGGCCATAGATCCTGAAGCTGAACAAATCCAGATAAAAAGCTGGATAGATAATCAAGAGGGGAAAACGGTAATACAAGGGCAGACAATAGCAAGCCTTTTACGTGGTTTTAAAAAAAATAAAGCTGAAGAAAAAAAATTTTAAAATAAAACTTTCATCACAGATGTTGTTGTATTACTCTTCCTTAAGGGGAAGGCTTTCTTTTTCTCCGGAAGGATTTTTCTTTTTCTCTATTTTGTTCTGCCTTTTTTCTTCTTTCTTCTTTTTCTTGGCCAATTCTTTCTGGCGCTTTTCATATGAATAGTTTACTCTCGCCAAGATTCTGTCCTTATTAATTTAGTTGTGTTCACTGTAAAAGATTTAAAACACGGGGTTAATAAAAAGACCCCGCAGAGTGCAGGGTCTTTGCAATGATCAACATCAATTTTTATTGCTGGACTACATTTGCTGCGGCAGGTCCCTTGGGGCCATCGACAACATCAAAGGTCACTCGAGCGCCTTCTTTCAAGGATTTGAACCCCTGGGATTGAATTGCAGAATGATGCACAAATAGATCCTTGCCGCCATCTTGCTCGATAAAACCAAACCCTTTTGAATCATTAAACCACTTTACTGTACCTTCAGCCATCTTGCATTACTCCTTTGTCATGGGTTCCTTTGGGGAACCGCTTTTTTATAGAGTCGAGGCATCATTTGATACTTCGACCGAAAATCAGGGTGCCCAGAAAAATTCAGGCTATCTATGCACCGTCTTTGCTTATGCCGAAACCGAAAGACAACTCCCTGTGTTCACGTCTTTTTCTACAGACCGAAATGCCCGGGGTGATTATGCAAAAAAAATAAATTTTTCTTTAGCCACATTGAACTGAACATGTTTTTGGATATAATACTATTCAGGAAATAGCAAGGGATTTGACGTAATCTGTGGATATTTATCCCTTTTGCAATCTTTGTTTTCTGGTTAAAGAAAGAATTATGGATTGAATAAATCGGATTCCTATTTATTTCTATAATATAAAAAATACTTGCATGCTTTATTTTAAATCGTTTTTTTTGTGGTTTTACTATAAATATATTGAATATTATGATAAAAGCATCATAATATTCACAGTTACAAAAAAGTGAGGGGCGGTTTTACACATAACGGGAAACAAGGAGCTTTATATGAAGATTCTGGTGGGTTACAAAGGAACCAATGTGGGTAAGGATTTGATGGATATTGCGGTAAAACATGCCAAGGCATTTGATGGTGAGATTTTAATTGTAACGTCTATGCCCGGCGGTGACAAATCGGAAAAGCAGGATATTATAGGTGCTGAAAAAAATCTTGAGCAGGCAAAGGTTTATTTTGATGATTTCAAGGTTAAAAGTGAAACCCACCTGTTGGTCAGAGGACTTGTGGCTGGAGAAGATATTGTAAAATTTGCCAAAGAAAAGAATGTCGATGAAATAATTATCGGGGTTCGAAGCCGTTCAAAAGTTGGAAAACTCATTTTTGGGTCCACGGCGCAGATAGTTATCCTGGCAGCCCATTGTCCTGTCCTGACCGTAAAATAGAAAGATAAAAGAGCAAGGCTCAAACATAGAAGGCCACTTTGAGCCTTGTTTTTCAACGGCAGAAATTAAAGACAATTATTATTTGAAAAATTTCTCCAACCCCTCCTGAGTGGGTTTCATTGATTTTGCGCCCTGGTTCCAGTTCGCCGGGCAGACTTCACCATGTTTTTCTGTAAATTGAAGGGCATCAACCATTCTTAACGTTTCGCTGACATTTCTTCCCAGGGGCAGATCATTGACAACCTGATGCCGGACCACATGATCTTTATCCAAAAGGAAAAGACCTCTATAGACAATCCCTGCACCTTCCACCAGGACATCATAATCCCTGGATATGGTTTTATTTAAATCCGATACAATCGGATAGGACACACCCTCTTTTTTTTGCGGTTAAGCTTTTTCCTGAGGTCTTTACTTGAGATTTGCACGGATTGTGGTAAAAGAAATTGTAACCCTAAAATAAAGGAGATTGATATGAAGTTAAGATACTTTTCGCATTCCTCTTTTTTAATCACACTTGACACTGGTGTCAGGCTCTTGATAGACCCTTTCCTGGATGGGAATCCGACTTCTCCTGTCGGGGCCCTGGAAGTTGAGGCTGAATATATCCTGCTCACCCATGGCCATGGAGATCATTTTGGTGATACCTTAAGCATTGCAAAAAGATGTGATTCCCTTTGTATTTGTGAAAATGAACTGGCCAATTATATCGCATCAAAGGGTGTAAAGGCCCATAACATGCATATTGGCGGCTCCCATACCTTTGATTTCGGAAAGATAAAACTGGTTCAGGCATTACACAGTTCTACAACCCCGGATAAAGAGTGTACCGGGTCTGCAACAGGGATTATTCTCTTTATCCAGGACAAGATTATCTACCATATGGGGGATACCGGGTTGTTTATGGATATGAAACTGATTGGTGAATTGCATCCCATTGATTATCTTTTGGTTCCTATTGGCGATAATTTTACCATGGGAATTGATGATGCCGTCATGGCCTGTTCCTTTGTTAAACCAGGGTGTGCCATTCCCATACATTATAATACGTTTGATATTATTCAATCTGATCCATCAGAGTTTAAGAAAAAGGTTGAAAAGCTGGGTCTAAACTGTCAAGTTCTTGAGTTCGGACAGGAAATAATTCTATAAGGACAATTTAAAAAGTCATTTCAAAATGGAATTGATTAAATGTTTTAAAGCGCTTTCTGACAAAACCCGTCTTCGACTGCTGTATGTATTACAGCAATATGAGCTGAATGTGAATGAAATTGTTCTGGTTGTGGAGATGATACAGTCAGGTGTTTCAAGGCATTTGAAGATTCTTATGGAATCAGGGCTTTTAACGTCCCGAAGAGACGGAAGTTTTATCTATTATTCAACTGCTAAAAATGATGTCATAAAGGCCTTTATCTCTTTGATTGATCAGAGTCTTGAAAAACAGAAAATGATCGGTCAGGACTTGAAAAAAGCCCGGGAGATGATCAAGATTCGTCAAAACAGAACAAAACGGTTTTTTAAAATCGTGGCACCCCAGTGGGACCGCTTGAAAAAAGAGGTGTTCGGTAATTTCGATGTGAATGCCATGATCCAACAAAAATTATTATTTCATGGCAGTATTTCAGACCTTGGCTGCGGAACCGGAGAACTTATTGAAAGGCTGTCCAGCAATGCGTTGCAAAAACTTATCGGCATTGACAGCTCTCCTGAGATGCTGGAACAGGCAAGATTGAGACTTTCGGGGACGAACAATGCAGAGTTGAGATTGGGAGAACTTGAATATCTGCCAATGAAAAATAAAGAAATTGACACCGCCATAATGAATATGGTGTTGCACCATATTTCACAACCCGAAGTGCCAATTGCTGAAGTTTACAGGGTGCTCAAATCCGGAGGGATGTTCATCCTGTCTGATTTTGAAAAACATGATCAGAAAAAAATAAAAGAGATCATGGGCGGGTCATGGCTTGGATTTGAAAAAGAAATAGTAGAGACCTGGTTGACAGATGCAGGGTTTGCCCTTAGAACCATTGATTCTTATCCTGTCAATCACGGGTTGACGGTGAATGTGTTTACAGCAGAAAAACCATAACAACAGGAGATAGCATGATTATTCCAGTAATTCTGGCAGGAGGTTCAGGGACAAGGCTTTGGCCTTTATCAAGAGAACTTTATCCAAAACAGCTGATTGACATATATAATGAAAATACCATGCTGCAAAATACGGTATTACGACTCCAGGGGATTGAATCGATAGGGTCGCCCATTGTCGTATGCAATGAAGAACATCGGTTTATGACGGCTGAACAGCTAAGAAAGATACAGATCGATCCTGAGGCCATTATTCTGGAACCTGTGGGGCGAAACACGGCCCCTGCCATTGCACTTGCTGCATTAAAAGCAATGGAAAACAATAGTGATCCTATCCTGCTGGTATTGCCGGCGGATCACGTGATTAAAAAGATTGCGCAATTCCATGCCGCTATACAGACAGGCCTTACCTATGCTGAAGAAGATAATTTAATCACCTTTGGAATTATTCCCGATTCCCCTGAAACCGGATATGGCTACATCAAAAAAGGGCAGATTCTGGAAACCAAAACAGGTGCCGCTAAAATTGAAAAATTTGTTGAAAAACCGAATCTTAAGACAGCACAGGAATATGTTGAATCCAGATCATATTGCTGGAATTCGGGCATGTTTATGTTCAAAGCATCTGCAATTATAAAGGAACTTGAGATCTATGCACCAGAAATCATGATGCCGTGCAAAGATGTTATTGCCAATGGTGTTCAGGATCTTGACTTTTTCAGGCTGGGTCTTGAAGGATTTAAAAACATCCCGTCGGACTCTATTGATTATGCTGTAATGGAAAAAACATCAAAAGGTATCGTGATTCCCTTTGATGCCGGCTGGAATGACCTGGGATCATTTGATGCCCTGTGGCAGACAGGTCAAAAGGATGGGAACCTGAATGTCATAAAGGGTGATGTGCTGACCCATGATGTAAAAGAATCCTATATCAGTTCTGAAAGCAGCCTGATTGCAGCTATCGGGATTGAAAAATTTGTTATTGTGGAAACAAAGGATGCCATTCTGGTTTCCCCAAGAGACCGGGTCCAGGATGTTAAAAAGATTGTAAAGCAATTAAAGGATCATAACAGAACGGAATCAATTACCCATAGAAAAGTTTACAGACCCTGGGGCAGTTATGAAACCATGGATATTGAACCCAGATTCCAGGTAAAACGAATTACGGTAAAGCCGGGGGCAAAGCTTTCGCTGCAAAAGCATTTTCACAGGGCAGAGCACTGGACAGTGGTTTCAGGTGCTGCAATGGTCACAAGAGGTGAGGACCTGATGCTTCTCAAAGAAGATGAATCCACCTATATCCCATTGGGAACCCTTCACCGGCTGGAAAATCCTGGGAAAATTCCCCTGGAGTTGATTGAAGTTCAGTCAGGGTCATATCTTGGGGAGGATGATATTGTCAGGTTTGATGATGTTTATGGGAGGAAAAAGGACTGATAAAAAGCCGATCAGCTTGAATAATCGCCCCGGTTGAATTTTACCTGTTCTACTGCTATTGTGGTCATCATCTGAGTAAGAAGCTGTTTTAACTCAGGGTTGGAGCCGGTTTCTTCTTTAATCTCCTGTGCCAGGGTCTTTGCCTGGCCTGAAACCTGTTCAAGGAGGCCGGCGGTTTGTTTCAAGGTTTTGTCAGGATCTCCAAGCCAGGAGGCATATGTTTCAAGCAAATTTAGAGTTTCTGTGAATTTTTGGGCAACCTGGCTTTGATCGAGCATAAGGTTCAATTGTTGTGTTTTAAAGGTGCTTTCGAGTTCGAGAAGGGAACCGGTTTTTTTTAAAATTGTAGTCTGACCGCTTTTTTTAATTTGATTTGTCAGAATTTCATTAAAAGAGCAGTCTGTTTTTTGAGGTGATTTTTTTTGTTTGGTATCGGGTTCAATTGAAGATACTTTATTGATGTTGGCTATTTTAGGATTAATTTCATTCATAAAGCACCTCTTTGGTGACAAAAAGTATTGCAAATCAAACAAAAATATTTAAAACTACTGGTTCAATAAATATACGTAAACTATAATTGTAATGTCAAGATTAATTACGGAGCTGGTCCATGACTGACGACATCTCACAAAGCATAAAAGGAAATTTTTTACTTGCCATCCCCGGACTTCCTGACCCTAATTTTGCCCAGACCGTGACATGTATATGTGAACATAATGAATCCGGTGCACTGGGGTTTATTGTAAACAAAGTGCATCCGCTTTTAACAGGAAGGGAATTGTTTGAAGATTTGAATATTACCTGTGACAAAAGTGTTGATACGCTTGAAATTTACCTTGGCGGACCGGTTCAGCCCAGCGGGGTATTTGTTCTTCATGGACCTCCCTTTAGCTGGAACGAAAGTCTGAAAATTTCAGACTGGCTGGCCTTGAGTAATTCTAGAGATATCCTTGAGGCCATTGCCCTTCAAAAAGGCCCTGAGTCTTTTATGATTATGCTGGGATGTGCAGGATGGGGCCCCATGCAGCTGGATAATGAATTAAATGATTCAGCCTGGCTGACCTGTCCGATTTCTGAAGATATTCTGTTTTCGACCGGGACTGAGTTAAAATATGATAAAGCCATGATGATGATATATTGATTTTTTCCTGCCGATATGATGACAAATAAAACATCCCCATCGCTAATTATTGAAAAAATAATTAAAGACACGTTATCAATCCTTCAGATGGTGGAAGAAGTCCCTCAAATGGGTGACAGCTCCTTTACCAAGTATCAGGAAGTCTGCCGGCGCATCCCGGGTCAAATTCAATCAGGACGTTTGAAAATAGCAGTTGTCGGCGTGATTAAGTCAGGGAAAAGTACCTTTGTCAATTCATTGGTTGGCAGGGAACTGGTGAAAAGAGGGGCAGGCGTTATTACGTCAATTACCACAAGAATTCGAAAAGGAAAGAAAAACAGGGCCCAACTTTATTTTAAATCCTGGGATGACATCAATTCTCAATTGCAAAAAGCTCTGGTATTATTTCCGGATGACGGATCAGGGAACAACAGGATTGATAATTTTGATATCAGAAGAGAAAATGACAGAACCTATCTTAAAAGCGCATATCAAGCACTTGTTAAAGATTTTCCTGTTGCAAAAGATGAAATCAGGCCGGAAACACTTTTAATCCGGCATGCGCTTAAAGGGTTTGAAACCTGTAAAGATCTGGTTCAGGCAGATGAAACCATTATTTGTTTTGAATCAAAAGAGTTTGACACTCACAAGACCTTTACCGCTGATCCTGATAAAGCGTTTTATATCCGGGATGTCTGCCTTGATGTATTTGGGAAGACGATGAATCCTGATATTGAAATTGCCGATTGCCAGGGAGCGGATTCTACTGACCCTGCCCAATTGGCTCAAATTTTAGCCTATCTTGAATCATCAAATCTGATAATTTATTGCATCAGCTCCCGAACGGGATTAAGACAGTCAGATATGACGTTTTTAAAACAGATTAAAAATTTAGGGCTTCTGGATAATATTATTTTCATTAACAATTGTGATTTAACAGAACATGAAAATCTTGATGATCTGATTAAAATAGAAACCAGTATTTATGACAACCTCAAATTATTAGAAATACACCCCAAGATCTTTTCTTTTTCTTCTTTGTATGTCCTTTTTTTAAAACTTGAATCAAAATTATCCAAAAAGGATTTGAATCGATTAAGACTCTGGCAGCAAGAAAAGAAAATGGTGCAATACTGTGATTTGAAAGCCAACGACTTTACCTCTTTTTTAAAACAGGTGATGGATCAGCATCAATATGAACTGTTGATTTCAAATCATTTAAAACGGCTTGGCATTATCATTGACCAGGTGGATCAACGGGCGGATATTTTTCTGGATTTGCTCAGTTCGGATAAAGTAAAGGAAGAAGACGCCATCAAGACTCTGGACGATCTATATCACACTGCATCCCGTCTGGAATCCATTGTGGCAAATTCCATACAGGGAGCGGTCAGCGGCTTAAAAGATGAAATAGAGTCAGCTCTAAACGATATGTTTACTCAGGATAAAAAAGCCATTTTAAAAAATGCCCGTGAGTATATCAAGACGGCTTCCATTGATGTTGAAAAATACAGATCCATAGCAAAGGAATCAGGGTTCAACCAGATTTTATACTTAATGTTTCAGGATTTTAAGCGCAAGTTGGATGTATATGGTATTGAGGTTGTTAAACCCCAATTGAAACTTTTTGTTCAAACCCAGGACAAAAGAATCGCCGCTTATTTTCAATCTTTGTTTGATTCATACCAGATCGACTTGTTAAAAGCAGATCAGTATTCACAATTTGCTGAAGTGTCCAAATTGACACACCAGCAAAGCGAGGGTGTTGATTGTGTTGATATCGACAATATTAAAAAAATACTGGGACTTCAATTGCCTGTTGTCATCTTTGAGGCAAAATACACCCCGAAAATAAAGGCCAATATCATCACTGATTTTTGCCTGCAAACCTTTACGCAACTGCTGTCCTCTTTGTTTAACAAGGCGGCCGGTTTTTCATTTTCTCCTGGATTGAAAAAAGCTGCCATAAAAATCAAAAAAGAAAACCAAAAGATCATAAAAGATCAATTTGAGCTTTGCCGCATGACTTTGCGAACAACCTATTTTTTGCCTTTGATTGAGGCTGCCACTCGAGATTTTAAAGAAAAAATAAATGAGCGGTTCAACCGGTACCATTCTTGCAAAAATGAAATTGAGCATCTTTTTTCTTTAAAGAATTCTGAAAAACAAGAGCAAAAGAAGAAGGTAATATTGATAAAGCAGCAAATTCAGCAGATAGCCGGTGATATATCATCAGTCTGTGATATATCGCTGGAACAAGATGAAAAAAAATGTTGATAAATTGAAAATATATGATACTTAGTGATGAACTGATTTCTAATAATTCTAATTTTAAAAAAAGCGTTGAAAATGAAAAGATTCGGAGCGACAAACAATCAGATGCACCCAATGACTGAAAATGACGTTTTTCTTTTGCGCCTTCACCTTTTGATTGTCATTGTTAAAGCCGCCTTAAAGGGTTATCCCATTGGAAAATTCAGGAAAAAAGCAGCCCTGGACAATGCAAGTGCTGTTCACAAATTGATTTCAAATCTTGATATATCCTTTTTGAACCTGAAAACCTCGTCACATCTTTTCAAAGAAAGGGTTAAGCTTTTAACTGTAATGGCCACGGCCATTATTGGTGAAAACTATCCTTTGGGGATTCATAGAAGGGAAGCCATGCTGGATAATATTGAGATGATAACGGAATATGCCTTTCCCCACAAAAGTCTGGAATTGTTCCATGACGTACTAAAGGTAGCATAACAGTCTCCAAGGAGGTTTTGTCATAATTAACAATGTAAAAATACTGGTTGTTGATGATGATACCCTGATAAGGAATCTAACGGTAACTGCATTAACCTATTGCGTGAACAGGGAAGTATTATCCTTTGAAAACAGCCGGCTTGCATGGGAATATATCCAACAGGGGGGTGAGGTCGATATTGTGATTTCTGACGTCGACATGCCGGGTATTAACGGATTTGAATTAATGACCAAAGTCAGAAAAAAATATCCGGAAAAAATTTTTATTATCATGTCCGGTGTATCTGACTATGAAAAAAAATCCCGTGCTGAAGGTGCGGATGCATTTTTAGCAAAGCCATTTGAAATCAATGATCTTTTTAGTATTGTGCAATGCTTTGTTGTTGGTGAGCCTTAAGCCCAGTCCTGTTTTTTGATTCTTGAAGTAATACATTGTGATAATTGATCGGGCGTTATGTCTAGGTGACAGAAAATTTTATTTTCCAGGTTCACCGTGTTTGACCACATCCTATGAATATGATCTTTAAATTCTTTTTTGCTCCCGTATCGCAACTGGATGTATTCAAGTCTTTTATCCAGCGATACCACTTTGTCGTGCAATATCCGTTTATCAGAATAATTGACTATTTCCTGCTCTGAAATAGGAGAATGGATTTCATAAGAATCCAAAATAACGTGCTGGCGGATGATATCCCCTACTTCGGGATACCCCAGTTC
>Ga0180009_10002803_pt1 | contig 20277 bp, 24 predicted proteins | sample OS_PC_MetaG_FD_123537 | JGI IMG/M metagenome (GOLD analysis project Ga0180009, IMG submission 123537) | Groundwater microbial communities from the Aspo Hard Rock Laboratory (HRL) deep subsurface site, Sweden - OS_PC_MetaG | ecosystem: Environmental > Aquatic > Deep subsurface > Groundwater...
TCAAATCAAATCAAATCAAATCAAATCAAATTCCTGTTTCAGCCACTTATCATTTTCTATTTTCTCAACCGTCATGTATAAAACATCTTTTCCTAGACAAAAATATGATTTCAGCATAATTATAACTTCTTCGCATTCGTAGGCGTGCACCCAGACGCTGTTTTGCAACCTGACAAAACCCAAATTAACTAATTCTTGCCTTAATCCCCTTCTAAGATTTCTCGCGTTTTCTTTTATGTCAAAAATAACGACTCGCCATTTTTTATCCCATTGTTTTGATTTTTTAATAACCGCTTCCTGCAATTGATATTTTAATAATTCCCGTTGGCCTTTTTCGGTGAGCCGGACAAAACTTTTACCATCTCGTTTTTCAAATTTAATAAAACCCCTGTCTTTTAATTTTATTACGGCAGTCTGGACATAACTTCCGCGATGATATTTTCTTTTTTCTTTGGGGTAAAAAAGGTCTATCGCTTTTAAAGAATTCGGGGCCACCGCGGCCACGGTCAAAATTCCTGCCGTGGCAATCGTGCCTAAAATTATTTTTCCTATCAAAATTTTTGTTTCTTTTTGCATAAAATCCTACTATATAGCCAAGGCCGACCGGACATAGTTATATAGTATCATGTATAAAATATAAAACAATATAAAACAAAATAGTAAAAAGTAATATGCGTATAGAGATTGCCCATACCTCTTGCAAAAAGGAAATTCTATTACTATACTTTTATCTAATGCTGGCAATCAAAGAAAAAAACGAAGTAAAAAAACAAAATGGACCGATTGATTTCCTGTCTAAATTCCCCCAGATAAATCCGCTCAAAAGCGGCGATTTAGTAGAGGGCGCCGTCTTAAAACAAAAAGGCTCGTCTCTTTATATTGATTTAAAACCCTTCGGAACCGGCATAATTTACGGCAGAGAATTCAATAACGCGCGCGACGTAATAAAATCTCTCAAATCCGGAGACACTATAACGGCAAAAATAGTAGAATTGGAAAACGAAGCGGGATACATAGAACTATCCCTCAAAGAAGCCGGGCAGGAAATTATTTGGCGCGAGGCAGAAGAGGTCCAGAAAAAACAAGAAGTTTTTTCATTGGCCGTCATAGACGCCAACAAAGGAGGACTGATTTTTGACTGGAGGGGACTGCCGGGTTTTCTGCCTGCCTCCCAGCTAAAAACAAAACACTATCCTCGCGTGGAGGGCGGAGACAAAGAAAAAATCCTGGACGAATTAAAAAAACTTATAGGCCAAAAATTATCCGTCGTAATAATTGACGTCGCCCAAAAAGAAGACAAATTGATATTCTCTGAAAAGGAAACCGAATCCGGCGAGCTGAAAAACATCATTTCAAAATATAAAATCGGCGATGTGATTGAGGGAGAAATTACCGGCATCGTTGATTTTGGAGTTTTTATAAAAATAGAAGAAGGACTGGAAGGACTAGCCCATATTTCCGAATTGGACTGGGGACTGGTGGAAAACCCGTCCGACTTTTTTGAAGTCGGACAAAAAATATCAGCCCAAATCATCGCCATAAAAGACGACAAGATCTCTCTTTCAATAAAAGCGCTGAAATTTAATCCATGGGAAAACGCCAAAAACAAATACAAAAAAGATAGCCTTGTCGGCGGCGTGGTGATAAAATACAACAAATACGGCACCTTGGTCAGCATTGAAGAAGGCGTTGCCGGCCTGGTTCATATTTCCGGCTTTGAATCAGAAGAAAAAATGAGAAGCAAGCTGGAGCTCGGCAAATCCTACGGTTTTAAAATAACTTTGTTTGAACCGGAGGAGCAGCGGCTTATTTTGGCCTATTGCCCGCAATAATTTTTTCTATTTCCGGAATAATTTTCTTGATTGTTTTTTTAAATATATCTGCTTCTTTGGATTTATAATCGCTCATCAAAAAATCCAGAACCTTGCCGCTTGCCGGTTTTTTAACCTTACCCTTCGGCGAGGCCGGCGAAATGCCCACGCGGACGCGGAAAAAATCTTTTGTTTTAACACTCCGCATAACCGACTCCACTCCCCTGTGCCCGGCCGAGCCCTTGCCAAAAGAAATCTTAAACTTGCCCAAAGGCAAATCTATTTCATCGTGAATAACAATTAATTTTTCGGCCTGCCTGCCGGCAAGGCAGGCTTTCTTTTTAGAAGTAATAATTTTTTTCAGAGCCGAGCCGGATTTGTTCATAAAAGTTTCGGGCAAAAGACAAACAATTTTATTTTTTCCAACTTCCCCCCCTGTTTTTAACGACGAGGTTTTTTTGTCCGGCTCAAAATCATCCAGTTTTTCTGCTTTGCAAAACGCTTCAACAACCATCCGCCCGGTGTTATGGCGGGTATTTTTATATTCATCTCCCGGATTACCAAGTCCTACTATTGTATACATAAGCTTATTTTAACGCATATCTTGTATTTTGGCAAAATTTGTAATATAATAAAGCCCACCATGGAAAAACAGGCGAGATTCAAAGAGTCATTATGGGAGTTTTTCAAGTTCGCGGTCATCGCGGCGCTGATCGTCGTGCCCGTGCGGCTTTGGATTGCCCAGCCGTTCATTGTCAGCGGGGCTTCCATGTCGCCGAATTTTGAAAACGGAGAATACCTTGTGGTGGATGAATTTTCCTACCACTTCCGCGAGCCGCAGAGAGGCGAAGTGATAATTTTCCGTTACCCGCAGGACCCGTCTAAATTTTTTATAAAAAGAGTTATCGGGCTGCCCAACGAAGAAATAAAAATAAATGACGGGCAGATTTATATACATAATAATAAATTCCCGCAAGGAATGCTTATAGAAGAGAGTTACTTAAAAAATAACGATCAAATAACAAACCTTGAAATAACTTTAAAAGAAAAAGAATACTTTGTGCTGGGAGATAACCGCCAGGTAAGTTCCGACTCCCGCGCTTGGGGCGCCTTGCCGGCAAATTTAATTATAGGGCGCGCCTGGGTCCGCCTTTGGCCGTTTAATAAATTAACCATTAGTTTTTAATGCCCGCAAAAAAAGAATTGGTAAAAAAAGGCAAAGGAATGAAGGATATACTCCCCGAAGAATGCTTGCTGCGGGAAAAATTTGTTGATAAAGCGAAAGCCATTGCCGAATTTTACGGCTTTGAACCCATACAAACGCCCTACCTGGAAAAAGTTGAACTTTTTACCAGCGCGATCGGAGAAAGCACGGACATTGTAGAAAAAGAAATGTATAATCTGAAAACAAAAGGTGGAGAAAAATTGGTCTTAAGGCCCGAGGGCACGGCGCCTATCGTCAGGGCGTATCTTGAAAACGGCATGCACACCAAACCGCAACCGGTCATGCTTTATTACAGCGGCTCATTTTTCAGATACGAAAGACCGCAAAAGGGCCGAAGACGCGAACACCAGCAATTCGGGATAGAAGTATTGGGGGAAGAAGACAGCATTGCCGACGCGCTGGTTATAAGAATTCTTTTCGCAATACTTGAAGAGGCGACCGGCATAAAATCATTTTCTCTCAGATTAAATTCAGTGGGAGACAAAGAGTGCAGAAAAAATTACCAAAAAGAATTAACCGCTTATTACCGAAAACACGCGAAATCTTTATGCAAAAACTGCGAACGCCGACTGAAAACAAACCCGCTCCGGCTGCTGGACTGCAAAGAAGAAGAATGCGCCCCGATAAAAGAAGATGCTCCTCAAATTATAGATTATCTTTGCAATAGCTGCACAAACCACTTCAAAGAGCTTCTGGAAATACTGGACGCCTCCGGCACGCCATACTATTTGGACCACCATCTTGTCAGGGGACTGGATTACTATTCGCGCACGGCCTTTGAATTTGTTTCGGAAGAGGGTCTGGCATTTGGCGGCGGGGGCCGTTACGACCCTTTGGCCGAAATTATAAGCGGCAAAGAACTGCCTGGCGTAGGCGGATCTATCGGAGTTGAAAGAGCGCTTGAAACCAAGCTTGAAAAACAAAGAAGTGAATCCGCCCAGAAACCGATAAAAGTCTTTTTTATACAACTGGGAACAGGAGCCAAACATAAAAGTTTGTACGTATTGGAAATGTTAAGAAAAGCAAAAATTCCGGCAAAACATTCTTTAAGCAAAAATAGCATTAAAAGCCAGCTAGCAATAGCTTCCAAGCTTGGCGCCTCCTACACATTGATTTTTGGACAGAAAGAAGCGCTGGAAAACAGCATCATAATCCGGGATATGGAAACAGCGTCCCAAGAAACCGTTAATTTAGAAAAACTGACGGATTATTTAAAGAAAAAAATATAACAAATGCAGTGCATTTTTTGCAAAATTATAAACAAAGAAATTCCCGCAAAATTCATCTATGAAGACGAGTTGGTGGCGGCTTTTAACGATCTTCGTCCCATTGCGCCGGTGCATGTATTGATAATTCCCAAAGAACACGTGGAAACGCTGGACGACCTCAACAAAGAAAAGTTGGCGGGAAGAATGATAATGGCGGCGCAAAAAATAGCAAGAAATTTGAATATTTCCGAAAAAGGATATAAACTTTTATTCAGAGTCAAAAAACACGGGGGACAGGAAATAAACCACCTGCACCTGCATTTGCTGGGGGGCGCGCCTCTTGCCGAAAACATAAAACCCATGTAAAGATTAATTTTATGGTTGAAATAATAAGAAAAAAGAAAGAAAGCACGTTAAGTCTTTTAAAAAAATTTAACCGGAAAATAAAACAATCCGGCAATCTTGCGCGTTTCAAAAATAATCAATTCAAAAAAAGAAAAGTATCAGACCTCATCAAAAAAAAGACCGCTCTCGCAAGAATAAAACGGGCGGAAGAAATAAAAAAACTTTACAAATTGGGCAAATATGAAAAAAAGCATACAAAATGATTTAAAAGAATCTCTGAAAAAGAAAGACGAAAACAGAATATCCGTGCTTAAAATGATTTTGGCGGCGATAAACAACGCCGAAATAAAATTAAAAAAGAAAGAAGATGGATTATCCGAGGAAGAAACACAAAAAGCCATAAAATCCGAGGCCAAAAAAAGAAGCGAGGCCATAGAAGCATACACAAAAGCCAATAGGCCGGAACTTGCGGAAAAAGAACAAAAAGAACTCTTAATAATCAAATCTTATCTGCCGGAAGAGCTCTCCGATGAAGAAATTGAAAAAATAGCCGAAGAAGTTATCCAAAAAACCGGCGCTAACTCCGCGCAGGACTTTGGCAAAATAATGAAAGAGGTGCTGGCAAAAACCCAGGGACGGGCTGACGGAAAAAAAACAAGCGAGATAGTAAAAAATATGTTAAATTAAAATGCTGCGCGTTAATAATTTAACAAAAAAAGCGACGCCAAGAATTCCTTACAAAAATATTAAAGAAAAAATTTTAGGAGCAAAATACGAACTTAGCCTTGTTTTGGCCGGCGAAAAACTAATGGCGAATCTAAATAAAATTTACCGCCAAAAAACCGAGGCCGCCAGCGCGCTTTCTTTCCCTCTTTCAAAAAAAGAAGGGGAAATATTTTTAAATATTAATAACACCAGAAAAGAAATCCTTTTTTTATTCATACATTCCCTGCTCCACCTCAAAGGATTAAAACACGGGAAATATATGGAGCAAAAAGAAAATTTATATTATAATAAATCTGTATGACTCGTGAAATTATAATGGGAATCGATGTTGGCACCTCTTCGGTAAAAACCATCATCGCGGAAAAAAACAAAAGCGATGCCGCGCCCTATATTTTGGGGGCGGGAATCAGCCCAAGCCATGGTTTAAGAAAAGGAGTTATTATAAACACCCAAGATGTTGCGATCGCCATTAAAAATTCCGTTAAAAACGCCTCAAAAAATTTAAATAACAAGCCGAGGCAAGCATTTGTCTCTATTAACGGAATAGGAATAGACGGAATAAAATCAAAGGGGTCTGTTGTTGTTTCCAGGGCCGACCACGAAATAAGCGAAAACGACCTTAAAAGAGTTATTAGCCAAAGCGAAGAACAGTTAAAGAGGTCTTCTTCTCCTTATATTTTAAACAGAGAAATTCTGCACACTTTTCCTTTATCATACAGAATAGACAATGAAACGATCATTGGAGATCCGGCAGGAATGAAGGGGGGAAAACTGGAAGTAGAAACTCTTTTTATAACAGTGCCTTCGCAGCACTTAAGCAATCTGCTAAAAAGCGTAGACATGGCCGGCATAACGGTGGAAGACATAGTCGCTGACCCGCTGGCAATGAGCCACGCGATTTTAAACAAAAAAGAAAAAGAGGTCGGATGCCTTTTGGTAAGCATTGGCGGAGACATTTCATCTCTTATCGTTTTTGAAGAAGGAAACCCGATTTCCCTGGAAATCCTGCCTATTGGCTCAAATCATATAACATACGACATCGCCCAAGGATTCCAAGTGCTGCTGGAAGAAGCCGACCAGCTAAAAATGAATTACGGAAACGATCTGGCGACCAAAAAGAAACTCAATACCATCATAGTCCCCCGCCTTAACGACATATTTGAACTAATAGAAAACCATTTGGTAAAAATAAAAAGAACAAAATTGCTTCCGGCCGGCATCATTATTTCGGGCGGAGGAGCAAATTTATCCGGCATAGACGAAATAGCAAAATCCTCCCTAAAACTGCCTACCCGGCTAAGCCGACCTTCCTTGTCGGCAATAAACGACCCGGTATGGTCGGTCGCACTTGGTCTGTGCTACGCGGGATTTGGAGAAAAAAATAATTCAATTGGAGCAGGCGGGATCGGATCAAAAGCAAAAAACCTATTTTCTCGCTGCATCAAAAACCTCTTGCCATAAAAAACAAAGCAAGTAAAAATTTGACGACAGAATAAAATTCTAGTGTGATAAACCAGCCGTTGACATAGCAGCGGTTTTTCTTTAATTTGTAAATAATGACAAGAGTTCAGCCAAAAATAGAAGCCTTTGCCCGCATTAAAGTCATGGGCATTGGCGGCTCCGGCAGCAACACCGTTGACCACATGGTTTTATCAAAAGTAAAAGGAGTTGATTTTATCAGCATCAATACGGACGCGCAAGATCTTCATCACTCCTTATCTCCCAAAAAAATACATATCGGCAAGAATTTAACAAAAGGATTAGGCGCCGGAATGAATCCGGAACTCGGCAAACAAGCGGCCGAAGAAACAAAGGAAGAAATACAGGAAGCAATTAAGGGGGCCGATATGGTTTTTGTAACCGCCGGTTTTGGCGGCGGCACAGGAACAGGCGCCCTGCCGATTATCGCCAAAATAGCCAAAGAACAAGGCACTTTGACTGTGGCTGTCGTAACCAAACCGTTTTCTTTTGAAGGAGCCCAGAGGGCAAAAATAGCGGAAGAAGGATTGATTGAGCTAAAAGACGCGGTGGACGCCATGATAGTCATACCCAACGACAGGCTTATGAGCATCATTCAAAAAGAAACCACTTTTGTTTCGGCTTTCGCGATATGCGATGAGGTTCTCCGGCAAGCCGTAGAGGGCATTTCCGACCTTATCACTCTTCCGGGTATAATAAACGTAGATTTTGCGGACGTAAAAGCGATTATGAAAAATGCCGGCTCGGCTCTAATGGGCATAGGCGTGGCGCAGGGAGAAAAAAGAGCGGAGGAGGCCGCGAAAATGGCTATAAATTCACCGCTCTTGGATATATCAATTGACGGCGCAAAAGGAATTCTTTTTGCCATCGCCGGCGGAGAAGATATGGCAATGTCAGAAATTCAAGAAGCCGCCAAAATAATTACGGAGTCTGTTGATGAATACGCAAAAATTATTTTCGGAGCCTTTCACGATAGCCGGCTAAAAAAGAAAGAAATAAAAATTACCGTCGTTGCCTCCGGTTTCCCGGATGAATCAAATTCTCTAAAAAATAAAAATATACTTCAAAACGCAAACTCCAACGGAGAAAGCGCCAATGACAAAAAAACAAACAACGAAGAAACAAAAAAGAGCTGGGAAACAACTCCCGCCTTTTTAAGACGTTCTAAAAAAGAAGAATAATACAAAAAACTGCCCAAGGGCAGTTTTTATTTATTTAAAAACGATTACTTTTACGTCTTCACCGAGAATCGTCTCTTTTTCAAGCAATAACCGAGTAATTTCATTAAGCGTTTCTTTTCTTTCGTTTATCATTTTCCATACCTCTTTCGCGCAATCATCTATAATTTCTTGGCAAGCTTTATCAATTTCATTGGCCAAATTCTCGCCATAATCACGATTGCGGCCAAGTTCTCTGCCAAGAAAAACCAAATCGTGCCGCTCGCCAAAAGAACGCAGCGGCAAACTATCAGCCATTCCCAAATCACAGACCATCTGGCGAACAGTTTTGGTTACCACGCGCAAATCTCCTTGGGCTCCGGTAGTAATAAAATTTTTGCCAAAAGCAATCTCTTCGGCAATTCTACCGCCCAACAACATTTTAATTTCAGCCAACAGAAATTCTTTAGTAAAAAAATACTGGTCCTCAATAGGCAAAAAGGAAGTTACGCCCATTGCTCTGCCGCGAGGAATAATTGAAACCTTGTTAACCGGATTCCCCGGGACCAAAACGCCAACCAAAGCATGTCCCGCTTCGTGGCAAGCGGTGATTTCTCTTTCTTTGTCACTCACCTGCATATGCCGCTCAATCCCCATGTCCTCGCGATCTTTTGCGTGCCAGAAATCTTTCATTTCAATAAAATCTTTCCCTTCGCGCGCCGCCAAAATTGCCGCTTCATTGGCTATTTTTTCAAGCCTTGCGCCGGAATAATGAGGCGTAGCGCGGGCAATCTCGTCCAAACTAACATCTTTGGATAATTTTTTATCTCTGGTATGAACTTGGAGAATTTTCTTGCGTCCGTTTTTATCGGCCAATGGCACTTCTATATGCCGATCAAAACGACCGGGGCGCAAAAGGGCCGGGTCAAGCGTATCCGGACGATTGGTCGCAGCTAAAAGAATAATGCCCTGATTAACTTCAAACCCGTCCATTTCTACAAACAACTGGTTGAGAGTTTGTTCGCCCTCATTGTGCGTCTGGCCAACTCCTGCGCCGCGAGACTTGCCCATGGCATCAATCTCGTCAATAAAAATAATGCAGGGAAGATTTTTCTTTGCTTGAGCAAACAAATCACGCACACGGCCGGCGCCAACCCCCACATACATCTCAACAAACTCAGAGCCGCTAATAGAAAAAAACTGAACACCCGCTTCGCCGGCAATAGCCCGGGCAAGCAAAGTTTTACCGGTGCCCGGAAGTCCGACAAGAAGAACCCCTTTGGGAATCTTGGCGCCCAATCTGGTAAACTTAAACGGGTCTTCCAAAAATTCAACTATCTCTTTTACTTCCTCCACTGCCTCGTCAATGCCGGCCACATCCGTAAACCTCGCCTCCGGGATTTCTCTTCGCGCCTTGCTTTTTGTAAAACTTCCAAGACCTCCGCCTCCCTGCGCCCGACGCATGAAAAAAATCCAGACACCGACAATTAACAATATTGGAAGCCATGAAAATAAAACCGCTACATACCAAGGAGTTCCGGCCGGCGGTTTGGCGGTAATGACAACCCCCTTCTGCCGCAAAATATTAATCATATCCGCATCCTGAGGCGCGTAGACCTTAAAACGAACATGATTCAAATCAGTGGCTAAAAGTTCCTGCCCCTGAATAACAACCTCGCCAACACTCTCATTGTTTACCATGGCAAGAAATTCTGTATAGCTGATATTTTTCTCAGCCGACTGTTTGTCAAAAAAACCTTGAAACATAAAAAACCCCAAAACAATTATTACAATTATGACATACTGATTCCGGTAATTCATATCTTTTCCTCCTCGTTATTTTATAGTCAAAAATCAAGACACTACTTGGCATAATAGTACAAAACAATATCTTTGTCTAGAATATTTTTTAACTCGCTTTTTTGACTATTTCGTCAATCAGGCCGTATTTTTTGGCTTCGTCAGCGTCCATAAAAAAGTTTCTGTCCGCGTCTTTTTCCACCTGAACAAGAGACTTCCCGGTATGTTTGGCTAAAATGTGGTTTAATTTTTCTTTCACCCTCAAAATACGCCTTGCTTCTATTTCAATATCGGATGCTTGCCCCTCGGCGCCCCCCATCACCTGATGAATCATTACTTCCGAATTCGGCAAAGCAAATCTTTTGCCCTTTTTCCCTCCGGCCAAAATCACCGCGCCGCCGGAGGCGGCCATGCCGACGCAAAGAGTGGAGACATCCGATTTAATATAATGCATGGTGTCATAAATCGCCAATGTGGCCGTAACCGAACCGCCCGGAGAATTAATATAAAGATAAATATCTTTTTTGGAATCCTGAGATTCCAAAAAAAGCAGCTGAGCGATAACTATATTCGCCAATGCGTCCGTTATGGGGCCGCCCACAAAAATAATTCTTTCTTTCAAAAGGCGGGAATAAATATCATAAGCGCGCTCTCCAAACTGCGATTTTTCAATTACTGTTGGTATTAACATAATTTCTTATCCGCCCAAAGCGGAAAATATTTTTTCATTTCTTATAATACTGTAAGCATAATCCATAATTTGGCTTTTGTCCACTTTTTGATCAACTATCCCGAATTCTTTGCTTTTATTTTCCATCTCTTCTTCGCTAACCTTAATTTCCATCACTCTCCCCAGTTGATCCAAAAGCAGGCCGTATTTAACCCTTTTTAACGCATCTTCGTTCCAGCCGTCTAAAATTTCTTTTTCGCTTTTTTTAACATGCAACAAATAATCTTCCCATTTCAACCCCATGTTTAAAATATTTGTTTTAAAACCGGAAAGCATTTTAACCTTTTCGCTCTCTATTAAAACTTGGGGAATTTCAAACTGCGAATTTTTTAAAATCGTGTCCATAATTTCCAGCTGTTCCTTTTCTTCAACAACAATTTTTTCTTTCTTTTGCGCGACCTTGGCCGCAATTTTTTTATAGTTTTCCGGCAATTTAATTTCAGGCAAAACCGCCGTCTGGAATTTAAAGCCTAGCGGGCCTCCTTTTGTAATTTTGGTAACAGTCGCCTGCGGGTAACCGATGGCCTCTATTTTTTTCTCTTTTATAATTTTTAAATAAGCATCTTGCAGCGCCAATTCGGCCGCCTTGTCCAAAATTGCCCCCTCGGCCACTTTTTCAAGAAAAATTTTTTCAGGAACTTTTCCCGGACGAAATCCCGACAAAGAAATATTTTTAGATAATTCTTTAACCGCTTTCTGCCAAAAAATGGAGAATTCCTCCGCCGGCATCTCGCCCGTTATTTCTATTTCCGATTTAGGAAGCTGTTTTATTTCTAAAGACATTGTTAAACCAATAACCCTACAATTAACAAAGCCACGATATTAACCACTTTAATCATCGGATTAATAGCCGGGCCGGCGGTATCTTTATATGGGTCGCCGACTGTATCGCCGGTTATGGCCGCCTTGTGCGCAAAAGAACCCTTGCCGCCAAAATGGCCGCTTTCAATATATTTCTTGGCATTATCCCAAGCGCCGCCGCCGGAAGTCATGGAAATGGCAACAAAAATTCCGGTAACAATAGAGCCAACCAAAAGTCCTCCCAACGCTTCAACTCCGAGGATAAAACCGACTAAAATCGGAATTACAACCGGCAACAAAGCCGGAACTATCATCTGCCCAATGGCCGCCTTGGTCACAATATCAACCGTCCGTCCATAATCCGGCTTTTCAGTCCCCTCCATTATGCCGGGCTTTTCCTTAAACTGCCGGCGCACTTCTTCCACCACCGAACCGGCCGCTCTTCCAACCGCCTGCATGGAAAGCGCTCCAAAAAGATAAGGAAGCAGTCCGCCAATAAACAGGCCCGCCAAAACCCTGGGGTCATTTATCAAAAACATGGCCTCGCCGGCTATGCTGTGCGTGTAATCGGCGAACAAAACCAGCGCCGCCAAAGCGGCCGAACCAATGGCATATCCCTTGGTTACGGCTTTAGTGGTATTGCCAACAGCATCCAGAGGGTCGGTCACGGCCCTCACTTCTTCTCCCATCTCCGCCATTTCCGCAATCCCGCCGGCGTTATCAGTAATAGGCCCATATGAATCAATCGTCACGATAATGCCGGCCATAGACAACATAGCCATAGCGGCAATAGCCACGCCATAAATGCCGGCCAAAGCATAAGCCGCCAAAATAGAAATTACTATAAAAATAACCGGCCAGGCCGTTGATTTCATTGACACCGCCAAGCCGGCAATAACATTAGTCCCATGTCCTGTTTCAGAGGCCTTGGCAATATCCTGCACCGGCTTATATTTTGTTGAGGTATAATACTCGGTTATAAAAACCAAAAAACCGGTCACCGCCAAACCGACAAGCGAAGCGAGATAAAGATTCAAAACAGCATATTGCCCGTTGCCTGCCATCATTTTTTCGGTCACAAAATAAAAAGCAACGGCCGCCAAAATACCGGTGGCGATAAGCCCTTTGTACAAAGCGTTCATTATATTCTTTTTGGGGCCTAATTTAATAAAAAATATCCCGACAAGAGAAGCAATAATTGAAACTCCGCCCAAAACCAAAGGATACAAAACAGCGTTTGAAAAACCGACAAAAAGCAGGGAACCTAGAATCATCGCCGCTATGGCCGTAACGGCGTAAGTTTCAAAAAGGTCAGCCGCCATACCGGCGCAATCGCCGACATTATCGCCGACATTGTCGGCGATGACAGCCGGGTTGCGCGGATCGTCTTCGGGAATGCCGGCTTCAATCTTGCCAACCAAGTCAGCCCCCACATCGGCGGCCTTGGTAAAAATCCCCCCGCCCAATCTGGCAAAAATAGAAATTAAAGAACCACCAAAGGCCAAACCAACCAAAGCGCGCAAATCTCCCGATAAAAAATAAAAAAGACTCACGCCCAAAAGAGCCAAACCGACAACCAGCATGCCGGTAACGGCGCCGCCGCGAACCGCCACATTCAAAGCTTTTTCCAATCCTCCCCGGGCCGCCTCGGCCGTTCTGACATTGGCGCGCACCGAAACATTCATCCCAATATAGCCCGTCAAGGCCGACAAAAAAGCCCCGACCAAAAAAGCGAAAGCGGTCAGCCAGCCGAGCAAGGAACCGATAAGCAAAAATAAAACAGCCGCCACCAGCGCCACTGTTTTATACTGCCTGTTCAAATAAGCTTTCGCCCCCTCCTGAATGGCTTTGGCAATTTGAACCATTTTTTCATTGCCTTGCGGCAATTTCAAAATACCCAATATCGCCCAGCCGGAAAAAATAATGGCCAAAAAAGACGAAGAAATGATGAATGTAGAAATCATAAAGAATAAAAAAAATATTTTAAATAATCATGCCCGTCCCGTAGCGAAATTTTAATTTCTGCTATGGGATTGAATTTAGTATATAAAATATAGTAAAATGGTTCAAGACGAAGGGGTTTACCCTGAGCCAGTCGGAAGGGCCTATGGTCTAGTGGCATGACGCGACATTCGCATTGTCGAGACGGCAGTTCAATTCTGCCTAGGTCCAAAAAAAATCCCGGTGTCACGCAAAGTATTGGCGACGGGGTCAACTATTTAATCTTGATCTTGTTCACCAGCGCCTCCAGCAAATTTTTAACCTCCTCTTGCGCGCCGGCTTCGGTTTTGCTTTCAATGAATTTTGACCACCGAGCCAAAATTTCCTTATCTTCCAAATTTCTCACCGCGTTCTCCAGCTTCAATCTCGTCTCAAAATCAACTTCTGTCTCGGCTTTCAACACTTTTTCAATACTTATCCACACAAAAAGATTAAACTTGTATTATAATTAAAAAACCTGTATTATCCCTAAATATGGAAAACTCAAATAACAAATTTTTAATAGTCGGTTCAATCATTACTGCCGGAGCGCTTATCGCCGGCGCCATTATTTACACGCAAAAACCCGCAAATAACGCCCAGACGGCCAGCGTTGTCCCGCCAGACAAACAAGTTAAAACAATGCTTGCCACAGAAAAAGACCATGTTCTAGGAAATCCTGACGCGGAACTAACCCTGACTCTTTATTTTGACATCAATTGCGGCCACTGCCGAAGCTTCCACCAGACAGCGCAAAAACTGATGGAAGAATATGGAAAAAACGGCCGATTAAAATGGGTGTCCCGCCACTTCCCCGTTCTTGGTCCTGTTTCCGAAAAAGAGGCCGAAGCGACCGAGTGCGCGGCTGAAATTGGCGGCAATGAAAAATTCTGGGCATACCTGGATAAACTTTTAGAAATGCCCGCTCTCGCCCAAGACACATTAACAAATGAACTTGTAGAAATCGCTCAAGAAACAGGAATTGAAAAAGATAAATTTGAACAATGTCTGGAAAATAATAATTATTCGGAAAGAATTATTCAAGCATCGCAAGAGGCCGTAAATCTCGGCGCGCAAGGCACTCCTTTTGCTGTCATAACAAATTCTGTGGGTGAAATAATAACAACAATACCGGGAGCTTTGCCTTATGAACAAATAAAAGAATTGATAGACAAACTATTGGCAAACTAAATACTCATACGCCGAAAGGGCCGCTTTGGCGCCTTCGGCCGCGGCTATAATCGCCTGTTTGTATTTTACATTTGTCGCATCGCCGGCGGCGAAAACACCCTCCACGGACGCGGCATTGCTTTTGCAATCAATAATTATCTCCTTTCTCTCATTCAGCTCTAAAAATCCCTCAACAAAAATAGAATTCGGTATTTGTCCTATGTTTATAAACACGCCGCCCACGTTCAATTCTTTTGTTTGGCCTGTTTTTTTATCCTCGTAAATTATTTTTTCAACAAACTTGTTTCCCCGAATCTCTTTTGTTTCCGCATTGGTTAAAAATTCCACTTTACCGCTTTTTTTCAATTTATTATACATAGCTTCATCGCCTTTGAATTTCTCCCCGCGCTGCAATAAATAAATTTTATTAGCGTATTTTAATAAATCATAAGCGCTGTCAAAAGCGGAATTGCCGCCGCCAACCACGGCCACATCCTTGCCGAAATAAAATGGCGCGTCGCAAATAGCGCAAAAGCTTACTCCCCGGCCGATAAATTCGTTTTCCCCCGGAATGTTTAATGCCCGCCAGCGGCTGCCGGTGGCAATAATAACAGCTCTGGCTTCATATTTATTTTTTTTTGTTTCAACAATAAAAACGTCGTTGTCTTTTTTTACGGACAAAACCTTTTCTCCGTCATTTATAGAAACGCCGAACTTTTGAACCTGTTCTTTAAGTTTTGAAACCAAATCAACCCCGGAGATATTTAAAAATCCAGGATAATTTTCTATGCTGGCGGCGTAAAGAGACTGCCCGCCGATTTTTTCAGTTAAAATAATAGCGTTTAGTTTTTTACGCCCGGCGTAAATGCCGGCCGACAGGCCGGCCGAATCCGCGCCGATAATAATTAAGTCATACATTATTTTTGAGATTTAAGATTTAATTTTTGATTTTCCAGCGCTTTCAGCGCTGGAAGTGTTCCTTTTGCCAAAAATTCCAGCATCGCCCCGCCGCCCGTTGAAACAAAATCAAAATTTTTAATTAAATCAAGCTTCTCCAAAACTTGAATCGTCTCTCCCCCGCCCGCCACCTTATACGCCGCCTTGTTCTTAACAATGGCTTTAACAATTTCTTTTGTCCCGACAAAAAATTCTTCCCGCTCAAACTGCCCCAGCGGGCCATTCCAGACAATTGTTTTTGCGTTTTTAATAAATTCTGAAAATTGTTTTATCGCCAAAGGGCCAATGTCAAAACCTTGTTCCAAATAATCTTTCGGCAATATAACATTGGCCGGAAAATTTAATTTCCGGTTTTCCGCTTCCAGTCCGATTCTGCCCCCCAAAAGAATTTGGTCATAATTTTCCGCGAAAAAATTTATAACAGGCAACTTTGTCTCAATTTTTATCCCGCCGATAATTGCCACGGCCGGCCCCTCAAGTCCTCTGCGAATATTGCTCAGCGCGATTATTTCTTCCAAAAAATTAATCCCGGCAAACGAAGGCAAAAATTCAACAATCTTTGCGATTGACGCCTGGGCGCGATGGGTAACGCTAAAAGCCTCATTTACATAAATATCAAAATTTTCAGCCAATTTTTCCGCAAAATCACCGCTATTTTCAACTTCTTCTTTATGAAAACGAACATTTTCAAGCATCAATATTTCACCCGCCTCAAGTTTGCCCAATTTTTCTTTTACCTTATCGCCCGCGCAGTCTTCCGCAAACACCAATCGCCTGCCCAAGATTTTGCTTATCGCGCCGACAGCCGGCTCAAAAGAATAAATCTTGTCTTTGCCCCCCGGCCGCCCCAAGTGTGACAAAAGCGCCAACTTTATTCCCTTTTTGGATAAAATAAAATCTATAGTTTTTTTAACCGCCCCTATCCTGTATTTCTCTTTTGGTTCACCGCGCGAAGAAAATTCTACATTAAAATCAACCCGCGCAAGAACACGCTTTTGTTCCAAATTTGCGTTTCTTATGTCCGGAATATTCATTGAATATTTTTCAATAAATCCACAAAGGTTTTTGCCTTTTGGCTGGCTCTTCCCACCAACAAACCTTGCGCGCCGCCTTCCTCCAAAAAACTTCTTGCGTTTTCCCCGTCAACAGAGCCGCCGTACAAAATAGGAATTTCGTGAGCCGCTTTTCTGCCAAATTTAAAAAACAGCGCGCGCCTTATATAAATACTCACTTCTAAAAAATCTTTTGGCGTGTCAACTTGAGCGCCCTTGCGCGAACTTATCGCCCAAACCGGCTCATAGCAAATAATCAAATTTTTAAAATCCTTGCGCGCCACCTTATTTAATCCTTCCAATAATTCTTTTTTTATAAACTTCAAATAAGCGCCGTCCGCGTCCCGTTCTTTTTCTCCTACGCAAAAAATTACTTTCAGGTTTTTTTTCAAAGCCAATTTTATTTTTTTGTTCACCACCTCGTCGGTTTCAAATAAATTTTCTCTTCTCTCGGAGTGGCCGACAATAACATATTTCACGCCCAAATTTTTAAGCATGACCGCCGACACTTCGCCGGTATAAGAACCTTTATCTTCCCAAAAAACATCCTGTGCGCCTATTTTGAACCCCGACGCCCTGGTCGGGGTCCCGACTTTACGTCGGGATTTCTCCGAAAGAAGCTCTAAATAAACAAAGGGCGGGCAAATAATCACTTCCATATTATTTAATCTTGGCGCCCTGGCTTGAAACTCATACAAAAAATTTTCCGCCTCGCGAACAGTCTGCGGTGTCATCTTCCAATTTGCTATTATAAGTCTTTTCATTGAATATATTTTAACCGAGAAAAATGCCTTTTCCAAGCAAACTTAAAGCGACTACTATCAAGCCGGCAACCATAATACCGGCGCCAATCAACCAAAGCGATTTTTTAAAAGGAATATCAAAAAGAAAAGCGCAAAGACTGGCTGTCCAAGCGCCGGTCAAAGGCAAGGGAATAGCCACCAAAACAGCCAGTGCCCAATATTCTAATTTTTCAAATTTTGGCGAATGGCGCGCTCGCGTCATTGAAAAAACAAAACTTAAAAGGCGATTAAAAAAATAAAATCTATGCATTAAAAATTCAGAAAAATAACGCAAAAAAATCAACAGCAGGGGCACCACTATAAAATTCCCAACCACCGCCACAATATAAACCAAAAAAATATTAAGTTTAAAAACAAAAATACCCAAGGGTATCGCGACTCGGACTTCTAAAACAGGCGAAGTTCCCGCCAAAAAAACCCAAAAAAGCTCTTTAATCATGGTTTGATTTTCGCTTCCCGCAAGCTCAAGGCGGCCTCTTCGGGAGAAATGGAGATAATTTCTATGCCGCCGCCTAATTCAAAGCCGGCCCATTCAAAATCCCGAGGCAGTATCTCAATATGCCAGTGGTAATGTTTTGTATTGTCCCCGACAGGGGCCGTATGAATAAAAAAATTATAATCCGGATTATTCAAAACTTTATTAATTCTTGAAAGAGCATCTCTTAGGGCGTCGGCCAGATACGGAAAAAGTTCCTTGTCTAAATCTTCAAATCTAGAAGCGTGCGCCAAGGGGTATATTCTTGTTTCATAAGAAGCCTTAGGAGCAAAGGGAACTAAAGTAACAAAGTGTTTATTCTTGTTCACTATCCTTGATTTATCTTTTGTCGCTTTATCAATCATCACGCAATGAACACATTTTTTATTTTTTTTATAAAAATTAAAAGAACCCTTTAAGCTACGAGAAACATCCGGGTCAATAACAGGCAGAGCGACCAACTGCGAATGAGGATGGGCTACCGAAGCGCCCGCCGTCCGGCCCTGATTGTGAAATATTAAAATATACTTTATGCATCCGTCTTTAGCCAAAACGCGATACCGCTCCTTATACGCTTTCAAAACCAATTGCGTTTCCTCCTGCGACATCTTGTCTATCGTTTTTAAATGATCTCTTGTTATTATCACTTCGTGGTAACCGACGGCCCAAAGTCTTTCTTGCGCGCCTTCTCTCTTTGGGGCCGGGCATTCTTTTTGCCGAGAAAGCAGCGGGTATTTATTCGGAATAACCTGCACAAACCAGGAATTAAAATCTTCCATCTCGGAAGTCGGTGTCTGCGGATGGGGAAACCAAAGAAGAGGAAAAGGGTTCCCATTTTTCTGCGGGTCATCAAAAGGACATTTGGCGCCGGTTTTAAAAATTGGTCTTTTGCGGCGACCCACGGCAACAAGAACCCACTCGCCGCTAACTAAATCTTTTCTAAATTCAGGATTATCTCTACCCGACATTTTGTTTATATTTACCTCTTATTAAATTCCACTTAATCTGCAAAAGTTCTTTGAGAGTGCTGATATAGCTCATAAAATTCACCCGGCCGGGCGGATTAAGCCATGTCACGGGGAGTTCTTTTATTTTGTACCCCAAAACCTTGGCGATAACTAAAACTTCTATATCAAAACCCCAGCGCGTTATGGTTTGCCTAGGAAAAATTTTTTCGGCCGCCTCTTTTGTGAAAAGCTTAAAAGCGCGCTGGGTATCATGTATCTCCCAAATTGCCAGCGCTCTAACCAGATATTTTGAAAGTTTGCCAAAAACATTACGATAAATTTTGCTAAATCCCTGATATTCTTCTTTTTTCTTGGCGCCGGCTATTTCAATTGAACCAACGACAACATCGTATCCCTGTTCTTTAATAAAAGGCCAGAAAACATCTAACTCTTTTATTGATATAGCATTGTCAGCGTCAACAAAAAGCCGATACTCGCCCACCGCTTCCAACGTTCCCTGTTTCACCACGGCTCCCTTGCCCCTGTTTTTCTCATTATCAATAAATTTCAAATTGGGGATAATATCTTTCAGATTGCCGACAACTTCGGAAGTTCTATCTTTTGAACCATCGTTGACAACAATTATTTCAGAAGCATAATTCTGTCTTTTCAAGTATTGGCGAATATCCATAATAGTATCGGCAATCCGCTTCTCTTCGTTATAGGCGGGAATAATGACGGATAAATAAATGTTTTGTTCCATAAAATTTATTATATCACAAAAAATATTATGCGTTAATTTTTTTCCAGAAACGACTGCAAAATCAAAGCGGCCGCCGAAGCGTCAATTTTCTTAATGTTCGAAGTTGAACTTCGAACATTTTTAGATAAATGGCCGCGCGGACGGCCCACTTCAATAGGCCTTTTGGCTTGCCGGGTTGTTAAAACTTCGTTTTCATAAACAATCGGCAGACCAATTTTGTTTTCCAGAATTATTTTAAATTTTTCTATTTTTTTTAAAATTTCCCGCGCGTCGCCTTTGTACCCCATCGGCCGGCCCAAAATAATCTTTCCAACCTTGTTCTCCTCGCAAACCTCTTTTATTTTTGCAACGAAACTGGGTTTCGTTGTTTTTACATAAATTGTGGAGTGAGGAAAGGCAAAACGGCCGCTTTCGTCAGAAAGGGCCAGGCCAATTTTTTTCGTGCCGTAGTCTATCCCCAGTATTCGCATAAGAACATCATAACAAAATAAAAAAAGGCCCGCCAGTTTACTCTGGCGGGGTTAGTTCTTACCAAATTTAGATCAACGAACATAGGGGCAACTGCCCCCAGCTTCACATCTCTGTCGCCAAATTGCGGGGCAATTCAGACAATAACTTTCTTCTTTTTTTGCCGATGTCGTCGATAGTTGTGCCCAGATCGCACCGACTACTTCTGCTCCACCGGCTGTCGCTTTTTGGGTCTGTAACTGTGGCATTAAGTCACCTCCTTGTTTTGCTATTTATTTTATTTTTTTATTCTATTTTTAACCTTACACTATTTCTATATTTTTGTCAATACCCTGCCTCTGTCTTTTTCTACCACTATTGTATGCTCAAAATGGGCCGAA
>Ga0180009_10002804_pt1 | contig 20275 bp, 26 predicted proteins | sample OS_PC_MetaG_FD_123537 | JGI IMG/M metagenome (GOLD analysis project Ga0180009, IMG submission 123537) | Groundwater microbial communities from the Aspo Hard Rock Laboratory (HRL) deep subsurface site, Sweden - OS_PC_MetaG | ecosystem: Environmental > Aquatic > Deep subsurface > Groundwater...
AACAGAAATTCCTTTTCTTTGCTTTTAGAATATAATTCAAAAAATTCTTCCCTAAATTTATCGCCAATAACTAAAGTATATTCTCCGTTATTGTTTATAGCTGTTCCGCAATAGCCATCTACTGTACAGCCTGTAACTTGCGAAACTTCCCTTAACTCATAGTCTTTGTTAAAAACACCAGAGATTAAAACAACAGCTAAAGAAATAACTATAACTAATAGAATCACACCTCTTTTCCCCATAATCTGCTTAAGAAAGAATTATGAGTATAAAAACATTTAGCTTATTTTTTGAAAAACAACCAATTATTTGTACCTGCTTTATCAAATTTTAACAAAACATATTCGCCTTTCATCTTTTCTCCATTTAAATTGAATATTAATTTGTTATTTTCTTTGCTAATCATTTTATAAGTGCCTTTATCCCATATTTTTACAGTGCCGGCACCATACTGCCCTTCAGGAATTGTTCCTTCAAAATTAGCATAAGATAATTTATGGTCTTCAACTTGTATTGCTAATCTTTTAATTCCTTTTTTAAGAGGTGGCTTTTTCGGGATAGCCCAGCTTTTTAGAACTTTATCAATCTCTAACCTGAAATCATAATGCAGTTTAGTTGCATTGTGCTCTTGTATTACAAATATTGGCATAGTATTTCAATAATTTTAACTTTTATATTTTTTATGATTTTTTAGAAGTTTCTTCCATTTTTAAATAATGGGTTAATTCTTCTCTCATTGAAGCTTCAATCTCTTTAGGCCTCATAATAGAAGTATAAAAAATAGTAAAATAAATTACTTTTGTGGATTCAACAAAGACTCTTATAATGTGGGATATTAAGATTACTATATACAACATGATTATTACTGGGACCCAAGAAATTTGAATGTTTAAAAGTGGAAAAGTAAATATCGTTGAAGTCATGACAAATGATAGTAAATAACCTAAACCAATAGATAGTATGAAAAATATTAAGTAAAAAGTAAATGCTATTCCTTTTACAACATTCCCAACAAAATCTATCCCAAAAACACCGACTAAAGTGGCCGGAACATTACTTTTTAATGCTTTGATTTTTGGAATTATTTCTTTTAATGGTTTTTGTTCTATAACTATTGCTGGCAACATATAGTGACTTAATAAATCCCAAATTTCTATTAAGAAACTTAATGCTAACCTTACAATGAATGCTAAAAACCCTTTTTGTTGATGATTGTTTGCAGTTTTTACTCTTCCCATTAAAAAGTCAATAAATGCAACAAACCTTAATCGCGATTTTTCTTTTTTGGTATGCATGTGCGCGTCTTTATGGCTAATATCTTTTCCAGTAATTGTATTATAGACTATCCAGCTCTGATCTGCTTTTTGTCTAATGTAAAAGAAATATCCAAAAGGCCAAAAGAAAAATAATAAAACAAATAATATTAAAATCCCTATAGGGAAGTATTTTGTAAAAAATAAAAATATTGCTACGAAGAATAGAGTTGTAGTTAGGATAGAATAAAAAAGCATCCTATATGCCGGCTTTAAAATATCTTTATCTTTTCCTATAACTGTAAATGAATGTTTGAGTAAAAAACCTGTATCTTTTAATCTTTCTTTAAATGGTTTTTTTGTAAAAGTATTAGTTATTGTTTCAAGCATTAAAAGAATTAAATGTTATTTCCTTTATATTTTTATTGTTCCTGAAAATCTGTTCACAAAACCGAGCAAAAAATTAAATACTATTTGTTAAAATGTACTTGGCGGAGGTTGATAAAAATGGAAACAATAGAATTGACTGAAAAAAAGATTGAAGAGCTGAGCAAACAGCCAGTGATTGAATCTAAGATTAGGAAAAGTAATGATGGAAAGTGGCTTATCCATCAAACAAAGATTACTGACATAAAGCCGGTAGGGTATTTTGAGAAAGTATTAGGAGGGGACTTTTAGTCTCCTCTTTTTTTTAAAATATCTTCTTTTGGTTCTGCAAGTATATTGTCACTACTTTTAAATAGAAACATTTAAATAGTTAAAATTCTCTAAGTTTATTATTAAAATAATAGTAGAATAAGGCATTAAAAGACACCTCCCTGTGTTTCATTTATTTTCTGCTTTATTCTACTACTTATATTCAAAATGGTACATACTATTTTTGATATTTTTGTTAAGGAATTTTCTTCAGTAAACTTTATATATTAGTTAGTATATACACCCTGTATACACAAGAAATAATCATATTCAAAGTATACAAAAATGGCAGACATATACGATGCAACAATCATTTGCGATCACTGTAGTAAACCTACTGATAAAGCAATATTAGTAAAAAATGGATTTAAGATACGGGCATGGTTTTGCAGGAAATGCAAAAAAGAATGGCTGCATCCAAGTGACCTTGCGGCTTACAATGCTTTCAAAAGACTCAAGGAAAGAGATTTTAGGGTGAAGCTAAGATTAGTTGGCAATAGTTGGGCAATATCAATACCTAAAGAAATTATTGAGTATGAAGATGTTACTGTTTCAAAAACTGTTCAATTGTCTTTAGACGAACCAGGAAGATTGTCAATATTTTTCACAAGTATGAGAAAGATTATTAAATGAATAAATTATCGGAGGTAACAAAATGGAAGAAGTAAGGTTACAAGTAAGGGAAGCGCAACAAGATGAAGCGTTTAAAGGAATTGTAAGAATTGATTCTGATACTATGAAAGATCTTAAAGTAAGACCTGGTGACATAGTTGAAATTGAAGGTTCAAGGAAAACTGTAGGTATTGTTGACAGGGCTTATCCAACTGATATTGGGATGGCAGTTATTAGAATGGATGGAATTTTGAGAAGGAATGCTAAAACTGCTATTGGCGAGAATGTTACTATAAGAAAAGCTGATGTTAAGGAGGCTAAAGAAATTACTATTGCTCCTGCTGAGAAAGGTATTGTAATAAAAGCTGATCCTATAATTTTCAAACGTGGTCTTTTAGGAAGAGCAGCTGTTAAAGGGGACATTGTAGTTTTAGGTGGTGCTAAAAGAAGACAAAGAACTTACAGTTCTTCACCTTATGAAAATATGTTTAATACTATTGAAGAAGAACTTATGGGTGGTGGATTTGGAAGTTTTGGTTTTAGCAAGCTAAGGTTTGTTATTGCTGGCACTAATCCTAAGCAAGCTGTAATAATTTCTGATAATACTAAAATTAATGTTGAATCACAAGCTGTTGAAGTTATGGAGGATAAAGTTCTTGAAGTAACTTATGAAGATATTGGTGGTTTAAGTGATGAGATTAAAAAGATTAGAGAAATGGTTGAGTTACCATTAAAGCATCCTGAGATATTTGATCGTTTAGGTATTCAGCCACCAAAAGGAGTTTTATTGCATGGGCCACCTGGTTGTGGAAAAACTTTGTTAGCTAAAGCTGTAGCTAATGAATCTGATACTAAATTTTATCTTATTAATGGACCAGAGATTACGTCTAAGTTTGCTGGTGAAGCTGAAAAAAGAATCAGGGAAATATTTGATGATGCAGAAAAGAATGCACCTGCAATAATTTTCTTTGACGAGATTGATGCGATTGCTGCAAAAAGAGATGATGCTTATGGTGAAGTTGAGAAAAGGATGGTAGCGCAACTTTTAGCAACAATGGATGGTTTGAAAAGCAGGGGTAAAGTTGTTGTAATGGCTGCTACTAATCGTCCTAATGCTTTAGATCCTGCATTGAGAAGGCCTGGGCGTTTTGATAGAGAGATTGATATTGGTGTTCCTTCCAAAGAAGGGCGTTTGAATATCTTGAAGATTCATACCAGAAATATGCCTTTGACTAAGGATGTTGATTTGAAAGCTATTGCATCTGCCACTCATGGTTTGGTAGGGGCTGATTTGGAATCCTTGTGTAAGGAAGCTGCTATGATTGTTGTTAGGAAAATTTTGCCTGAAATTAATTTGGAAGAAGGGCAGATTATACCTCAAGAAGTTTTAGATAAATTAATAATTAAGAAAGATGATTTTGATGAAGCCATGAAGGTTGTAAGTCCATCTGCATTAAGGGAAGTTTTAGTAGAAATCCCGAATGTTGAATGGGAACAGATTGGCGGTTTGGAAGAATTAAAGCAAGAGTTGAAAGAAGCTATTGAATGGCCTTTAAAATATCCAGAAGCCTTTGCTAGAATGGGAGTTAGACCTCCTCGTGGCGTTATGATGTACGGACCTCCTGGGTGCGGTAAAACATTATTAGCCAAAGCGGCTGCTAATGAATCAGAAGCTAACTTCATTTTAGTCAAAGGGCCAGAACTTATTAGTAAATGGGTAGGGGATAGTGAAAAAGGAATTCGCGAAATTTTTAAGAAAGCCAGGCAAAGCAGTCCTACAATAATCTTCTTTGATGAGATTGATTCTATTGCTCCAAGAAGGGGAATGGAAATGGGAACTAAAGTAACTGAAAGGGTTGTTAACCAGTTGTTGACAGAGATGGATGGTTTAGAAGAGCTGCATGATGTTGTTGTTATTGCAGCCACTAACAGACCCGACATTATCGATCCTGGTTTATTGAGGCCAGGGCGTTTTGACAGGATTATAATGGTGCCTGTGCCTGACAAGGGTTCTAGAGAAGAAATCTTTAAGATTCATACCAAGGGAATGCCTTTGGCTAAGGATGTTATAATTTCCAAATTGATTGACAAGACTGATACTTACGTTGGTGCTGATATTGAATCAATTTGCAGGGAAGCTGCAACTATGGCTTTAAGAGAAGATATTAAAGCTAAGATTGTTAAGATGAAGCATTTTGAACAAGCTTTAGGAAAAGTTAAAAGTTCTATTTTGAATGAAGACATACAAAAGTATAACGAGCTTTCTGAGCTGCACTTGAGAACTGCAAGAAGTTCTGCTATGCGTAGAAGCAAAAAGAAACAGTCTGAAAATTATTTCGGCTGAATTTTTTTATATTTTTCTATTTCTTCTCTTGTTGCCGGTCTTTCTTCGTTAATTAAACCTTTTCCATCGATATTCCAAACTTCTTTTATATAAAATTGTTTTTGATTAGCTGTTGGTGCACAGATAGATATTTCATACCAAACTCCTTTTTGAATTACTTGACAATTATCTTCATTTTTTGTACATCCTGCCGTTGCAAGACCTAGTCCTATACATAATCCCAATATTTGTGTTAATTTCATTTTTTATTCCTCCATAAATTTATGAAATTCTTGAAAACCTTTTAATAAACTTTCTAATGTACTTTTGTTAGCAATTAAATCTTTTTTTTGACCTGAAGATAAAATCATTTTTAATGGATATTTTTCAAGACCAGATGTACTTACTGCTCTTATAACTATTGGATTTTCTAATTTTTTTTGGACATATAAGTTTTTATGTGAATTCCTGTCTTCATCCAAAGGTAATTTTGTACAAATTAAAGTATTATCTTGAAACATTAACCCAATTGGATAAACATGATGATACTTATTTGTTCCAATGGTATATAAGAAACTTGCAAATATTTTATTTGCTCCGATTAAAACTGCTTGTTTATAATCTAAATCTAGACTTTCAATAGGCTTTAATTTATTTAACCAACTTATATATTTTTCATAATCTTCTTTAGAAAAATTAGGTTCTTCTGCCCAATCTCCTTGAAAGAAAGTTCTTTCTAAAGATTTTTTATAATTTTGTTGTAATTTTATTAATTTGCTCATTATAGTCTCAATGTGTTCTTGCTTTTTGGTTGTAAATCATTTATAAAACTTTCTTTTTAGCGGCTGCAAAAAAATTAATTATCGCTTTGTGAGTACTAAAGGAATCTTTCCTACTCTTATTGTATGCTCTGCCTGTGAAACAATACCTTGAGAACTTTCAACTAATTGTGGATAACTTCTAACAATACCTTCTTTAACTAATATTTTTAATCCAAAGCCTAAAGGTCCAAACTTATTTTCTAACCAGCGTGCAGCAAAAGGTAATGTTCCAAATTCTTCTTTTATGTATTTTAAAAATTTCCTTGCAGTTGGATCTCTTACTGGTCTAGGATTTTCTAATAAATAAATGTTAGATGGGACACTTTCAGATATTAATCCGTTGTTGCCGTCAGTTGCAAAAGGTTCTATTGCAATTATCATGCCTTCTTGTAATTTTCTTGAATCATTATTATTATGGTTTGGTATAGAAAATCCTGCATGCAAATTGTATTCGGAGATTAAATGGCCGGATAAATTTTTAATAGATTTAAAACCATAACTTTCTATTGTTTCATTAATTACTTTACCTATTTCTCTTAATTCAGTTCCCGGTTTACATAATGGAATAGTTTTTTCTAAAGCTTTTCTTGAAGCTTCTATTAGTTTTTTATTACCACCAATTGTAGCTGCTGTATCTCCAATGCAACCATTGACATGGACACCAACATCTATTTTTAACATATCACCTTTTTTAAATTCAGTTTCATCATTCATTAATGGAGCATAATGTGCTGCAACTTTGTTTAAAGACAAATTTACCGGAAAAGCTGGTTTGCCACCTAATTGAATTATCTTCTTTTCAATATGTACTGCTAAGTGCATTAAGTTTACGCCTGGACTAACTAAACTTAATCCATATTCCAAACATTCAGCTGCTATCTTTCCGGCTTTTTCCCAATCATCCATTGGGAGATATAAATTGTTCATAATATAAAAAGGTTGTCTATAGTCTCATTGAAAATCTATATTATATCTTTAGGGTAAACTTTTGTAATGCCCACATATGGTTTTAAATTTTTTATAATTTTATATATTCAATGTTTTCTATGTGAAAAACATCGGGTAGATTTTTAGAAAAATCTAAAAGCTTATCATCATATATTTTTAGGGTTTGTCTATCGCTTTCATCAAATTCAATTAAAATCCTTCCAAAAATTTTACCGATAAAGCTTTTGCCTTGCTTAATCTGGTACCTTAGACAACCTTTAAATTGTCCTTCCTTAACTCTTTTAAATCTTTGATTAAAACCTATATAGGGATAAAGCTCATTAAGTTTTTCTACCATGTATAATAATTGGTCATTACAAAGTATGTGGTTGCTGTAGCCAAATTTTCTTAAGCATGGATTTTTGCTTTTCATAAACTCAACCTTTTCTTCTAGATTTATGACCATTTTTTGCCTCAAATATAGTTTTTTACTTGAAATTTATAAATATTTCCTCCAAAACCTTTTTATTTTGAAGAAATAGAGTTATTTACATGAAAGGCTTTATAGTGGACTCAAGTTACCGAATAATTAATGATAAACCTTATGTTTTTCTATTTGGTAAATTGGAGAACAAGGAAACGTTTGTTTTTATAAAACATTTCAAGCCTTATTTCTTCATTAAAGAGTCTGATTTGAATAAAGCCAAGAAAGTAGAGAAGTTTGAATCTGAAAAAGTTGATTTAAAAGATTTTGACGGCAAGAAAGTTGTTAAGATTTTAGTTGATAAACCTTCAGATGTTATACATGTTCGCGAAATATTTAGTGATGCTAATATTTCTACTTATGAAGCTGATATAAGATATGCTCAAAGGTTTATTTTAGATAATGAGTTGAGAAGTTCTGTTGACATTACAGGAGATTATGAGTATCAGGATGATATTAGAGTCTATAAAGATGCAGAAATCAAATCTTCTGATTGGAAGCCTAACTTGAAAGTTCTTTCTTTAGATATTGAAACTAATGCTAAGACTGGAGAAATTTATGTTGTTTCTGTAGCTACTGATAATGTCAAGAAAAGTTTTGTTAATAATCAAAAGGTTAAAGGAACTGTTTTTTGTAAAGATGAAGAAGAAGTCATTGAAAAATTTGTTAATTCTATAAAAGAGATAGATCCGGATGTTATTACTGGTTGGAACTTGATTGATTTTGATTTAAAGCATTTACAGGAAAGAGCAAGGAAGTATAATTTTGATTTGATGATTGGCAGGGATGGAAGTAAAATAAATTTAAGGATAGTTTCTGATTTTTTTAAGAACTCTACTGCTGATGTTGCAGGTAGAGTAGTAGTTGATGCTTTAAACTTGATAAGAAGTTCTTTTATCAAGCTGGATGATTATAAATTGGAAACTGTTGCCCAAGAATTTTTAGGAAAAGGTAAGTTGTTGAATTTCAAAAACATTGACAAGTATGAAGAGATAAATAGATTGTATAAAGAGAACCCTTCTAAATTAGTTGCTTACAATTTGCTCGATGCTGAGTTGCCTTTGGAAATTTTGAAGGAGTCTGGCGCTTTAGATTTGGCAATACAAAAAAGTTTTTTAACAGGTATGAATTTGGATAAAGTTTCTGCTTCAATTGCTTCATTAGATTCTTTGTATTTGCCTAAAGCTCGTAAGAAAGGTTTGGTTTGTAACACTTTACATTATAATGTAAAAGAGAAAAGGATAATGGGTGGATTTGTTATGGAATCCAAACCAGGAATCTATGATAATATTTTAGTTTTGGATTTTAAGTCTTTGTATCCCAGCATTATAAAAACTTTTAACATTGATCCAAGTTCTTTTATTAAATCTTGTAAAGGTAAAGATTTGGTTAAAGCGCCCAATGGTGCATGCTTTAGAAATGAAGAAGGAATATTGCCTGAGATTATTAGTGAGTTGTGGTTAGAAAGAGAAAAAGTTAGAAAACAAAAAAATGAGTTGGCTAGATATGCTATAAAGATTTTGATGAATAGTTTTTTTGGAGTTTTGGCATCTCCTAATTGTCGTTTTTTTAATATGAAAGTTGCAAATGCTATAACTCATTTTGGTCAGCATTTGAATAAGTTAACAACTAAAATTATTGAGAAAAAAGGGTATGAAGTAATTTATGGTGATAGTGTAAAAGGAAATAGATTTATTACACTTTTAAATCCTAATGGATTAATTGAAATAATAAAAATAGAAGATTTTTTTAATAAATTTTCTCAAAATCATTTTAAATTAAGAGGGAAAGATTTTACTTCTCCTCAAGGTTATAAAGCTTTAACATTAAATCCAAAAACACATAAATCTGAATTTAAGAAAATTAAGAGGATAATTAAACATAAAGTGAAAAAAGATGTATATAGGATTATTCAAAAATTTGGAGAAACAGAAGTTACTTCTGACCATTCATTAATTTGTTGGGATAAAGGAAAATTAAGAACAATAAAACCAAAAGAAGTCCATAAATATCAAATGGCCAGTATTATGGCTATTCCTAAATTAAAGCAAGTTAAAAAAATAGATCTTTATGATTATTTGAAAAAGATACAATATAAAATTAAATATAAAGGGAGAGAAAAATTAGCAAGAGTAAAGATAGATGGTGATTATTTAATTTTTGGTTGGACAAATCAAAATAATTCAATTAAATTAAAAAGATTTGTTAAAGTTGGAACCAAAGAATTTGAAAGTTTATGCAGATTATTAGGTGCTTATATAGGAGATGGAAGTTCTTCTACTTTAGACACAACTAATTCTCGATCAGGTGCTTCAATTGCTAATTCTGATAAAAAATTATTAATTCAATTAAAAAAAGATTATGAAAGGTTATTTTTAAATGCTAAAGTTTCAATAATACTTTCTACAAAAAAATCACGCTTGTTAAAATATAAAACTCCTCAAGGTGTCTGGAAAGAAATTATTTATGAAGATAAAACAATGAAATTACAAATGATGAATCAAATTTCTGCAATTTTCTTTAAAGCATTAGCTGGTCAAAAAAGTATAGCTAAAAAATTACCAGATTTTATTTATCATGTCCCTGAAGAATTTCAAGAATTATTATTAGATTATTTAATAAAAACTGATGGTTCTAGGGCTGTGAATAAAAAGTTAGGTTATTCCCCTGTTTATAAACAAAAGAATTTTAGTTATATTACTCAATCTTTAGAACTGATATCTGGGATAACTTTTTTATTAAGACAGTTAAAAAAGAATTATTCATTAAATTTTAGGCCGGAAAAAAAAGCATATACTATTAGGACCTCAGATAAAATTAATATAAAATTACAAACTAAAATTAAAAAAGAGAAATTTAGTGGTTATGTCTATGATTTAGAAGTAGAAGACAATCATATGTTTGTTGATAGTTGTGGGCAAATTTTATTACATAATACTGATAGTATATTTGTTAAGTCAAAAGCCAAAAGTTTGCAAGAAGCTGAAAAGATTGGTAAAGAGTTAGAAATTTACATTAACAATTATTATGATAAACATATCAAGAAAGAGTATAAACGAAAATCTTTCTTGGAAATGGAATATGAAAAATGTTATTCTAAATTTTTAATGCCTAAGTTGCGTAAATCTGAAGCTGGTGCTAAAAAAAGGTATGCTGGGTTGTTAAAAGGCAAACTTGATATTGTTGGGTTGGAAGCTGTTCGTGGTGATTGGACTAAGTTGGCTAAAGAGTTCCAAGAAGAGTTGTTAGAGAAATTATTCAAAGGAGAAGATTTAGAAAAGTATATCAGAGATTTTGTTGCTAAACTGCGTAAAGGGAAGTTAGATGAACTTTTAGTGTATACAAAGTCGTTAAGGAAGCCGCTAAAGGACTATTTGAAAACTACGCCTCCTCACGTTAAAGCGGCTCGGTTATTAGATAAATTAGAAAGTAAAAGAATAGATTATGTTATTACAGATGAAGGGCCTGAACCAATACAGAAAATAAAGCATAGTATTGATTATGAACATTATATTAATAAGCAGTTGAAGCCTTTAGCTGATTCTATCTTAACGTTTTTTAATAGTGATTTTGAAGATGTTTTGAAAGGTAATAAACAGAAGAGTTTAAGCAGTTTTAGTTAAATTTTATCATAAACTTTCTTTCTATGTCCAATTAAAGTAATAATTATTGTTTTATTATTAATATCAGCAATAACTCTATAATTGCTTATTCTTATTTTGTAATCTGTTCTTGCTTTTAATCTAATAAAATAATGAAAAGGGTTTTGTTTAGAAGAAATAATTCATACACTATAAACCAAGCCTCTGCCGCGCATCTTTTTCCGTGACAAAGTTACCTTGTTTTATTCTTTTTCTAGCTTTTTCAATAGTTTCAACAGCTTCAATTGAAAGTTTTGGTTGTTTTTTTAAAGTTTTAACTATATATATCATTTTTTGAATTAGTTCATCATAACTTTCGTTTCGATATTCCCTAAAATGATCTAACTGACTTTTTGTGTTTGTATGTAGTTTTATAGTTGTTACTTCCATTTTGTATATTAGGGTATACTATTGTATACTTTATAAAGTTTTTGTCACCAAGTTATTTTAAATTTAAGGTTTAAAAGAGCTTTTAAGAAAAAACATAGAACTTTTTAGTAAAGTTGAAAATAAATGTTAAAATTTACTCTTTTGAAATATTTACAGAATCTTTGAAAAAAACAGGCTTTTTAATTGATGAAGTTTTTAAAGACTATATTATTCTAAAGGGATCTGAAGATTTTATATCTAGGAGATTCCTTAATGAAACAAACAATAAGCTTAAATAATAGTTTGGTTATCCATACTAATATGCAAAGAAAAGAAAATATCAAAGAATTGTTTTTTAATAATTGTTCTAAACATTGGCATTTTGAAGAAATAGTTAAGGAATCTAAATTAAGCAGAGCTCAAACAAATGAATGGCTAAAAAGATTAATAGAAGAAAAAATAATAATAAAAGTGAAAAAGAAAGGCAAAATGTCTTATTACCTTGGAAATTTTGAATCTCCAACTTATAATAATAGTAAAAGAATATATGCCTTAGAAAAACTTCATAATTTGGGTTTTTTAGATCATCTTTTAGAGTTAAAAAAAGCAAAGACAATAATCCTCTTTGGAAGTTTTATAAGGTCAGATTGGAATGAAAATAGTGATTTAGATATTTTTATTTATGGTAATGATGATGACTTTGAGCAAGGAAAGTATGAATCAAAAATTAAAAGAGAGATACAATTATTTTCAGTGAAAAATAAGAATAAATTAAAAAAATTTAAGCCAGAATTATTGAAGAATATTGTTAATGGATATATTGTGAAAGGTAATTTGGATTTTGTGGAGGTAAAATGCCAAAATTAAGAACTGCTAATGAAATATTTAATGATTGTTCAGGAAAAGGGTTAATTCAGGTAAAAGAATTGATTGAAATAGATAGAATAAAATCTATGCTGGAATTTTCAGATGCCTTAATAGAAAGTGCAAAGAAAATTACTGAAAATCTTAAGAAGAAAGATATGAAATGGAGCATAGCATATATAATGTATTACGATGCATTCCATGAATTGGTTGATGCTCTTATTGCGTTTGACAGAAAGAAGATATTCAATCATCAGTGTCTTTTTTCATATTTATTTATAAAATATCCTTCTTTTGATTTTGATTGGGATTTTTTGGAAAAAATAAGAACGCAAAGAAATGGCATACATTATTATGGAAGTTTTGTTAATTATTTAGATTGGAAGAGTGTTGAAGTAAAATTTAAAATTTATATTAGTATATTAAGAAAAGTTGTTAAGGAAAAAATAGATAGTTTTGAAGATTAGAAATAAATTCAATAACCATAAAAACAAAAATAAATAATTTTAAGCAGCCTCTTAAAATTCATCTAAACTTTTACGTTCAGGCTTGAAAGTAAAACAATTACAAGTATCAAACCAACCGCACCTAAACTTATCTAAAGGTATCCCTGTACGATTGCTTAACATTAATGCGTAAAAGTAAGTTTGTGTTGCTGCATATTTTTCTTTACTAGCTCCTGGTTTATAGTCCCAGACCCAAATATTATTCTTATCAACTTGTAACAAATCTATGTGGCCAGTTAATGGATATTCTGAATCAAAGTGTGTTTTAAATGAACCAAATTCTCTAGTTTTTAGCCAGACAGGTACTTCAATAGAAACTGTTTTTTTGTCATGCTCTAGCATAAACATTTGTACTTTCATGTGGTTGCTTTTGTAACGTTCTTCATTTATTTCTAATCCTAGTCGTGTTAAGTTGCAGATTTCATGATTAGCATGTTCTTTGATATTTAAGCTTGGTAGCTGGAATTTTATTCTTGAGCTTCTTGGACCGTTTTCAAAGTGTTGGTGTGGACATTTGTCAAACATTGCTAGTAAATAGCTTTGTAATTGTGAGAAGCCGTTTGTGATTAGTTTATCGCTTTTCTTATTATGTAAGCAGTAATGATACCACCAGCCATGCTTGAAAGCAGTTCTTTTAATCACCTTAAACCTCTTTTTTAAAATTCTAGTAGTTTTATGGAGAGATGGGTTATAAAGTTTTCTTTTGTAGAGGCTGGAATGTTATTGTTTTTGTTGGTTAAGGCTAACAACTCTCTTTGTTTGGCTGAGGTAAGTTGTTAATTGAGAAAAGGTTGATGTTCAAATGGATTTGGATAACTTTTCATATCTATTCTTTTTTCATATAAATCTTTAAGAATCTTCATTTGTTCTGGTTTAAAAGGTTCATATTTTCTTCCAGAAATAGTATAAGTTTTATCTTTTCCTTTACTTTCAATTTCTGCAACCATATTTTCTTCCTTATTAAGAACATCTGATAATGATGTTTTTAATAATTTTAAAGTATCAAGTGAATTTTTAGTTTTTGGGCTTTGTTGTCCTGGGCTGAAATTTAGTAAAACTTTCTTTTTTTCTTTAATAGCTTTACATAATTGTTCACAAGCCATATTCATAGATCTAAAACAAATTGCTCCAGGTGTTCTAAGATTTAATGAAGTAAAACCTTCTTCTCCTGTTTCAAAAATTTCTCTACCTATGAATTTATCATATCCCCAATCAATTATTTCGTTTTTCATCTTAATTCACTTCTTTTGAGTAAGAAAACATTTATAAAGTTATTGTTTTATTTTTTTGATTATGGAACAGTTAGAATTTAAGTTTGACAAGCGCGAATTTTTAGAGGATAAGCTTAGAAGAGAGTATGCTGAGTTTAAGAGTATTGAGAAGGTTTGGGATGCTTTTAGATTTGCTAAAGAATATGAACCAGAGAAGGGTTGGAGAGAAAGAAATTTATTTTATATTCCTGGAAAAGGAAGATCGTGGGAAGTTAAAAAATTATTAACTAATATGTTCCCTAAATCTAGGTTGGATATAAGAAAAATGAATCAAAAACAAGCTTATAGAGTTTATATTGATATTATGTATTTTGTAGCAAAAGTTAATTAATTATTAATTAAATCTAAAATGGAATGTCAAAAAACAAAAGAAATTTACAAAATCCTTGAAGATATAACAATTATTTCAAATGAAACAATGACTTATACACATGCTCTTCAAAATTTTACTAAAGCAATCTTTAATTTTAGAGGAATTAAATATCCTGAAATTCCTAAAAAATTTATTGAAGAAAAAGTTAATTTAAAAAAATGGAAGCAGGAAGCGAAGTTAGAATTAGAAGCAAAATTAAAAAATCAAGTATTTATGGATTCATTTATTTCTTATAGTTCTAGGAACAATTTAGTTGGAGAATCAGATGATTTAGAAGATTTTATTATTAAAAGAGGGCATAATTTACAAAAAGAATTTGATTTAACAAATAAAATATTTGAAATGTTATCTCCTGAGTTAAATATTCCTTGTCCTATTTCACTTAAACAAATAAATGGCTCTGATTATCTATTTTTAAAAGAAGTAATTCTTAATTTTGAACAAACTTATGATGTCCCTTCAGATTTAAGAAAAACCTTAGATATTTTTCAAACTTTAATAAATAATAGTCAAGATTTAATTGAACAAATTCAATGGTGGGATACAGGCTCTATTTTTAATGAATTTAAATTAATTTATGCTAGACAAACATTAGATTTAATAGTTAATATGCAAAAATTATTTGAAATGAAAACTCCAAAAATAAATTTGCCAATATTTAATTATTCTAAATTTGAAATACCTAAAAATTTATTATTAAAATTAACTTATTTTCCTAAGACACTTATTCATGGAGACTTAAATTTAGGAAATATTATTTCAAGTCAAAGAAATCATTTTTTTATAGATTATGCTCAAGTGATATTTGCCCATCCCCTTTATGACGTTTCTTATTTTTTAGAGCAAGAAGAATTTAGATTAAATGATAATTTAAAAAGAGAATTAGTAAATGATTTTTTAAAAAAATCCAGCTTTAAATGTTCTTTAAAAGATTATGATTTAATATCCATAATTACAAATCAAAAAATCTCAAAAAGATATGCTAATGTTGGAGAAATACGGCTTTCAAAGATTTATGAAAATAAAGCTAAAAAATATCTTAATAAGCTTGAGAGGATATCAATAAGTCATTAATAGAATCATTTATTCCTTCAATAATTGTCAACAAGTAAGAAGCAATAACTGCATTTTCTTTGTTTGGTTTGCCGATAAATTCTTTAATTTCTTCTCTAAGTTTAGGAACATCTTTCTTTAAATCATTAAGTCCTTCAATAAATTGATCTTGATTTTGCACATAAAACAAATCAAGAACTTTGATAAAAGCTTTATTTACTTTTTCAAATAATGAAATAATTTCTAAAGAAACTTTTTTGTTCATACTAACTAAAAGCTTATACAAATCAGAATATTTGTCTCCTACAGCTTCAATAGAATTCAAGAAAGCATAAGTTGAGAGATTATTGCTTGCACTACCTAATTCATTCTTATTTAAATATCTTAAACAGAACAAATAATATTTATTCATGTTATGGTCTTTTGCAATAACTTCTTCTAATTCTTTAAAATCATTTTTTTCAATGGTTTCTAAACCTTCAGTAACTAAAGCATTTAATATAAAAAATACTCTTCTTAACATAGGCTTAAATTCTGTTTTTGATCCTGTAACATCTTTCAAAATCATTGAATTTTTTGTTTCAGACAAAATTGCAAATCCAATTAAATCTTCTATAACTTTTTTAATTATCTTGGATTGCTCTTCAGTTTTGAATAATATTTTTATTTCTTCATTGCCTGTGATATATGCAGCATAAATATAGTTATAGAGTAATGAACGTGATTTAAAGTTTGTAAAGTCAAGATTTTTGATTTTAGAGCTTCCAATCTCTTTATCAGTACTAATAAGAATAGTATTGTCTTTTTCTTCTACTTCTAGTTCTTGACTCTTGCCAATACCATATTTCTTAATCCATGAAGCTGGCAATGATAATACATAAGTTTTGCCACCCATCAAGATAACTTTCCTTTTCATAAGGAAAAAGCCTAATCTATTCCTTTATTAAGTTTACTATTTTCTAATCGTGAAAAATAACCAAATCTATCTTTTGAATAATCTCTCTTAGGAAGCTATTGATATCTTCTTTGATTTCAGCATCAATTAATTCTTCTATAGCTTTTTCACATGTAGGTATTAGTTCTATCTCAGCTCCTATTCTGCCTAATCCTATACTAGATATCATTTCTTTATCTAAATAATTAGGATAAATTAAACCTAAAATTAGTAATTTTTTTATTTCTTTTAAGAATTTTAAAGAAAAATATTTTTTGTTCATTAAATTTTTATTATTAAGAATTAAATCTAAATTTGAACTAATTTTATCTATTTCTTTTTTTAAAAAAGAAGGAAGAGAATTATACTCTTCCCCTGTTAAAAAAGCAAATCTTCCCATTTTAATACCCTTTAAACACTAGTACTTTATTTTGGGATTCTTTAAAACTAATATCACATCTACCAAATGCATTATCATGGTAAGAATATTCTAACTTTGCACCTTCTCCCAAATCCTGTGTAAAAAATGCAGTATTCTTAGTAGAATTTTTTCTTAAAACCATTCCACCTTCAAAAGGTATATCATTTGGTAAAGAGTAAAGCACAAACGGACTATATGTAAAATGGTCCAATTCAACTTCATCTTCTAGCAAATGTCTGCCGAACTTATAGTTCACTTGCTCCAGTTTGCTACTGCCTTGTACCTCTTCTTCTATCAAAGTTTCAGTTAATGTTTTCATTTTTTTGCCTCCTGAGCCGATTTTTCAGCTCAAGACTACTATTTTACGGCTCTTAATAACAATATCTTGAAAAAAACATGAGTTTTTTCAGAGAATCCGGAAAACCCAACAATTTCTCCGGAAAAGCTTATAAATGATAATTAAATCCTAAACTTAAAATGGATAAAATGGGACCTTTCGAAGCAATAGGAAGAATAACTGTAGGATTATCTGGTTTAATTTTAGGATATTGTGTAGCTGGTGAAGCAGTAGAATATGCTAAATCAATAGTTCAACAACCAGATGCTATTTCTTATATGATTACTCAACATCCTACTTTAACTAAAGTTGTAGGAGCAGTAGGTATAGGGAGTATATTTTCTGGAATAGGATCTTTTGGTGGTTTAATAGATGTAGCATTTGGCTTAGATCCAAAAAACTAAAAACACACTTGCCTCAGCTAAACAAAGTTAGTTGTAAGTTTTAAACAATATAATCAAGAATATAGCAACCTCTACAAAATTCCAACAATAAACTATTTATACTAAACATTATTTCTTAAACCAAATGGGAGTAAAGTTAACAGAATTAGTTCCAAAAGAGGAATTATCTTGGGAAAAATTAAACAATAAAGTTCTAGCACTAGACGCTTCTAATGTAATTTACCAATTCGTAAGCTCAATTAGACAACCTGATGGTACGCCATTAAAAGACAAGCATGGAAACATTACAAGCCATTTAGTAGGATTATTTTCAAGAACTACAAACCTATTAACTAAAGGATTAAAGCCAGCTTTTGTGTTTGATGGCAAGCCGCCTAAACTTAAACAAAAAGAAATAGAAAGAAGAAAAGCAATTAAAAGTCAAGCTAAGGAAAAGTATGAGCAAGCAAAAGAAGATGAAGATGAAGCTTCAATGTTAAAATATTCAAGACAAGTTTCAAAATTAACTCCTGATATGATTAAAGAAGCTAAAGAGTTAGTAAAAGCTTTAGGTTTGCCTGTAATACAAGCGCCAAGTGAAGCAGAGGCGCAAGCAGCTTACATTTGCAGAAAGAAAAATGCATGGGCAGTAGCTTCACAGGATTATGATTGTTTACTATTCAAAGCACCAAGGTTAATACAAAACTTAACTTTAGCTGAAAAAAGAAAGTTACCAGGCGGTGGCTATGTAAAAGTTTATCCGCAGTTATTAGAATTAAGTAAAGTTTTAGAATCTTTAGAAATTGATCATGACCAGTTATTAGTATTGGGAATATTGGTTGGAACTGATTTTAATCCTGGCGGAATAAAAGGTATAGGTCCTAAGAAAGCTTTGAAATTAATACAAGAAGAAAAGCCTTTTGAAATGATTTTTGAAGAGTTAAAACCGGACTTTGATTGGAAAGAAATCTTCGATTTATTCAAGAACATGCCTGTTACAGATGATTATAGTATGGAATTTAATGATATTGATGAAGAGAAGGTTAAGGAAATATTAGTTGAGAAGCATGATTTTTCTGTTGAAAGGGTAGAAAATACTTTGAATAAAATTAATGAAGATAAGTCTAAAGGACAGACTAGTTTGCTTTCTTTTGGTTAATTTTTTAAACTTAGTTAATATAAAGTTTGTATGGATTATTTTGCACATGGGTTTTGGAGCTATATATTTTTTCATAAAATTAAGAAACCTATTTATGCTGTTGTGTTTGGATTAATGCCAGATACTTTATCCTGGGTTATTTATTTTATTTTTAATTTGTTCAATGGCGGCTTTGGAGAACCGCACTTAGATTCAATTCCAGACTGGGTTTTTACTTTATATGGCATAAGCCATAGTTTGGTTACTTGGGGTGCAGTAATTCTTGCATTGTATATTATCTTAAGAAAAGTTCCTTTGTATGTTTATGCTGCTCCTATTGCAATATTTATGGATATTCCAACGCATTCAAGAGAATTCTTGCCAACACCTTTCTTATGGCCTGTTTCTAACTGGTACTTCCCTGGTTTTAGTTGGGGCAATGGTTGGTTTATGTTAGTTAATTATGCTTTAATTTTTAGTTTTTTAGGTTATATAATATATAAGAAAATAAAGAAGTGATTATTTTTCAGAATCTTCTTTTCGTTTATATGTGGCGCTTAATGCTAAACTGCCTGAACTTAAAAGTCCTAATATGCCTAATCCTAATAGATAATTTATATATTTTTTTGCTTCTTTTTTTAATTCTGAAAGTTCTTCTTTATTTTCTTTAAGAACTTTATTTAAAATTTCATATTCTCTTTGCATACTTTTTTGATAATCTTCATTTATGCTTTTTTCTAGAGGACTATTTTTTAAGAAATTAACTCTTTCTTCTAATTTTATTAAATAGTTATCATTTAATACATCTAACTTACTCTTGTTATAAGCTAAACCACCTAAGCTAAGTAAAGTTCCAGTTAAAGCTAAACCTGTTAAGACTTTAGCTATTTTTTTGTTTAATTTCATTTTTTATTCCTCCTTTAAATTTAATAATAATGAAATCTCAATTCTATTTATAAATTTATTTGTAATTTTCTTTTTCTTTAATTTTGGCAGCTGTTATAATTAATCCTAAAGCACTAAACATCAGAAGCGCAGAGAATCCCATATTTTTATATAAAGAATTATTTCCTTCTTCTTTTAATTCTGAAATTTCTTCTTTTTTTTCGTCATAAACCTTTTTTAAAGTTATATATTCCTTTTTTATACTATTTAAATAAAGTTCGTCCATATTATTGTCTAATGCATTTGTTTCAAGATATTCTATTCTTTCTTCTAATTTTATTAAAGGATGATTATCTAATGAAGAGTGTTTAGCTATACTACAACTATAATTTCCTATACCAGTTAAAAATGTTGCTACTCCTAAACTTGCCAATATATTTACTATTTTTTTACTCATTTTTTATTGCTTCCAATAATTTTCTTCAACAAACTTTTCAACTTTAGAGAATTCTGCGGTTCTAACTTGTTTTTCTAGTTCATTAAGATCTTCAAATTCCCACTTTTTAACAACACCTAATTCTATTCCTAATTCTTCTAATTCATAAAAATCAGCTTTTTTATCATCATTATAATCAACTATTGAATATGCTTTTTTCCAAGTTATAGTTTCATGAGCTGTTTTTCCAACATTATAAATGAAACTACCCATTAAAGCTAAGACACTAACACTTGCTCCGATGAATGCTAAAAAAGTTTTTTTATTGTGCATTTTCATTTTTCTTCTTTTAATCCTTTCATTTCATTTAATACTTTTTTATATTGTTTAGAAATCTTTCTTTCTTTTATGAAATTATATGTTGCATGGCACTGTCTAAAAAATAAGTGATAACCCTTAAAAGGGAGAATCACCTAGATTCTTTTAGTATAAAAAAAGAAGGTGATCCTATGACTGAGATACATACAAACTTTTTTAACTTTTCGGAA
>Ga0180009_10002805_pt1 | contig 20269 bp, 18 predicted proteins | sample OS_PC_MetaG_FD_123537 | JGI IMG/M metagenome (GOLD analysis project Ga0180009, IMG submission 123537) | Groundwater microbial communities from the Aspo Hard Rock Laboratory (HRL) deep subsurface site, Sweden - OS_PC_MetaG | ecosystem: Environmental > Aquatic > Deep subsurface > Groundwater...
AAGCCACCTTCGCCTTTGCCAAGGACCAGGAGCAATGCGACAAGTTCCTGGAGATTCGGGAGCGGCTGCCCCGAGTCCGGCGGGTGATCTACTGGGACTCGCTGGGCATGTGGAACTATCGGGACAACCCCTGGCTCATGGAGTGGAGCGCGCTCGACGACCTGGGCGCCCGGTACGACTCGGAACATCCAGGGTTTTTCGAGGCGCGGGTCGATGAGGGGCGCCTGGACGACCAGGCGATCCTGTCCTACACCTCCGGCACGACCGGCCTGCCCAAAGGGGTGATGATCGCCCACGACGCCCTGATCTGGGGGGCCGACCAGCTTTTTCAGCATTGTGACGTGCGGGCCGGGGACGAATATCTGTCCTTCGTGTCTCCGGCCTGGATCGCGGAACAGATGCTGGGCATCGCGGTCTGGGTGACCCACGGCATCAAGGTCAACTTTCCGGAGGAACCGGAAACGGTCATGCAGGACCTTCGGGAGATCGGGGCGGTCTATTTCCTGTTCGGCCCCAAACAGTGGGAGGACCTGCTGTCCATGGTCCAGATTCGTATCGCGGACACGACGTTGATACGGCGTCTGACCTACCGGTTGTGTCTTCCCATCGGGTACCGGATCGCGGATTACCGCCTGGAGAGGAAACAGACGCCTCCGCTTTTCTGGCGGGTCCTGTACCAGGCGGCCCATCTGATCTGTTTTCGCCCCATCAAGGACTATCTCGGGCTGAGCAAGCTCAAGATCGGCCTGACCGGCGGCTCCCTGCTGGGGCCGGACACCTACCGCTGGTATCAGGCCCTGGGGGTCAACCTGAGCGAAACTTACGGCGCCTCGGAGGCCACGCCGGTCAGCCTTCACGGCCGGGAGGTCAGCGTGGGCACCATCGGGCACACGGTCGACGGGGTCGATGTCCGGGTTTCGGACGAGGGGGAGCTTCTGGTTCGCACGCCGGCCATGTTCAAGGGCTATTACAAGAACCCGGAGGCCACGGCCGAGAAGATGATCGAGGGCTGGTTTCATACCGGCGACGCCTGCACCATCCGGGAGGACGGAGAACTCATCTACCTGGACCGGGTCAAGGACCTCCTCCGGCTGAAGGGCGGCGGCCGCTACTCGGCGACCTACGTGGAAAACCGGCTCAAGTTCAGTCCCTACATCAAGGACGTCATGATCGTGGGGGACGAGACCAAGGCCTTTCTCCTGGCCCTGGTGGTCATCGACTTCAACAACGTCGGGCGCTGGGCGGAAAAGAACCGGATTCCCTACACGACCTTTACCGACATTTCGCAAAAAGAGGAGGTCTACCGACTCATCCATCCCGATATGGTCCGGGTCAACAAGACCCTTCCGGCCAACGCCCGGGTCGAGCGTTTCATCAACCTGCCCAAGGAGTTCGACGCGGATGAAGGCGAACTGACCCGAACCCGCAAGCTGAAGCGGGCCGTGTTGTCGCAGAAGTACGGCGACCTGATTCAGGCGGCCTACGAGGGGCGGGACTCGGTGGTTCGCGAATCGGAGATCAAGTACCAGGATGGGCGGGTGGGGCGAATCCGGGCCGAACTTCGAATCGTGGACGTGGGGGGGCGCGGGTCATGACGCTTTTTCTTCAGTTCCTGCTGTCCGGAATCATGCTGGGCGGGATTTACGGGCTGATCGCGGTCGGGCTGGTCCTGATCGTCAAGGGCACCCAGGTCTTCAACTTCGCCCACGGCGACATGGCCGCGGCCGGGGCCTACTTTTTCTGGTGGATGCTGGTCAAGGTGCAGTTGAACGCCGGGCTTTCGATAGCGGGAGTGGTCATCGGGGCCGGTCTGCTGGCCCTGCTGCTCGAGCGTTTCATCCTGCGGCCCATGATCGGCAAGCCGCTGCTGTCGGCCATCATGGTGACCATGGGCGTCGGCCAGATTCTGGCCGGCCTGGTCACGTTGTTCTGGCCGGGTCCGGGGCGGACCTTCCCCGACATCCTGCCTTCCGGGACGATCCACCTGGGGGCGGTGGCCCTTTCGGTCGAGTCCCTGACCAGCTTCATCATCTGCGTCGTCGTCCTGGTCGGATTCTATTTCCTGTTCCAGCATACCGACATCGGCCTGGCCATGCGCGGGACGGCCGAGGACCACCAACTGGCCCAGAGCGGGGGCATCCAGGTGACGCGCATTTTCGCCATCTGCTGGTTCATCGGCATTCTGCTTTCGGCCATCGGCGGCATTTTGATCGCCAACCTCCACCAACTCGACCGCATCGCCGTCTCGGGTTTCATCCTCAAGACCTTTGCCGTGGTCATCTTCGGGGGAATGGAATCCATCACCGGCGCGGTCATCGCCGGCGTGATCGTCGGCGTTCTGGAAATGCTGGGCTCCGGGTACCTCGACCCCCTGGTGGACGGCGGCCTGGCCGAAGTCATCCCCTTTATCGTGCTTCTGTTGATCCTGATCGTCAGGCCCCACGGCCTGTTCGGTTACGTCCGGATCGAGCGGGTCTGAGCCATGAGCCGAAGACCCTGCGGCACCTTCGACACCCGGTACGAGCTGGACATCGCCGTCTTCCGGACGCCCTTTCACTGGAGTATGTTCGGACTGCTGATGATCGGCTACCTGGGCCTGTTCCCCCTGTTGGCCAACGACGGGTACCTGGCCATCGCCAACCTGATTTCCATCACCCTCATCGCCACGCTCGGCATCAACTTCCTGACCGGGTACTGCGGCCAGATCAGCCTGGGACACGCCATCTTCGTGGCCTGCGGCGGATACATCTCCGCCGTTCTAATGAACCACCTGGGCTGGTCCTGGTGGGCGACGCTGCCCGTGTCGGTCGCGGGCACGGCCCTGATCGGCCTGTTTTTCGGGCTGCCTTCGCTGAGGATCAAGGGTTTTTACATCGCCATGTCCACCCTGGCCTCGTATTTCATCATCTCCTGGCTGCTCATGCACGGCGGCGCCATCACCGGGAGCATCAACGGGCTGCCCGTGGATGTTCCCCGGATCGGCGCCTACGAGATCGTCAGCCAGCGTCAGTTCTACTACCTGATCGCCGGGTTCCTGATCCTTTCGCTCTTCGTGGCCAAGAGCATCGCCCGCGGCCGGCTGGGCCGGGTCTTCATCGCCATACGGGACGACGACATGGCGGCCGAGGTCATGGGCATCAACGTCTTCGCCTACAAGCTGATCGCCTTTGCCCTCTGTTCGGCCTACGCGGGTCTGGCCGGGTCCCTGTTCGCCACCTACTGGGGCTTCATCACCTTCAACCACTTTCCGTTTTTCGAGAACATCATGTATCTGGGGTACGTGATCATCGGCGGCATGGGCAGTATCGTCGGTTCCATCTTCGGCGTGCTGTTTCTGAAACTGCTGGGTTACGGGGTCATGATGTTCGGGCCGATGATCGGCCAGGCTTTTCCAGCGATTTCGGGCTCGGTCGTGGCCTCCCTCCTGCTGATCGGCCACGGCGCCGTGATCGTCGTCTTTCTGATCTTCGAGCCGAGAGGGCTCTTCCACCGTTGGGAGATCATCAAAGCGTCGATGCGAATCTGGCCCTTCACATATTAATTTCCCGGGAGCGTTTCCGGACGGGGGCGTCCGGGGATCGATGAAAACGCATGAGACGGCATCCAGCCTAAAAAGGAGGCAGCCATGGTCAAGATGAGACGCTTTGGAGGGTGGGGGGGACTGGTCCTCGGCCTCTGTCTGCTGCTGATGGTCCCCGCGCCGGCGGCGGCGGCGGAAAAAAAGTCGGACGTGCTCATTTCGGGCACGTACGATCTGACCGGCCCCTACTCGGGGGTGCATCAGCTTTTTGTCAAGGCGGCCAAGGACTATGTCCAGTGGTCCAACGAGACCAATCAGATTCCGGGCGTCAACATCGTCCTGGACGTGGTCGATATCGCGGCAGACCCCGGCAAGACCGTGGTCGCTTTCCAAATGGCGGCCAGCAAGACGCCGCGGGCCGTCATCTCCACGGGCGGCTTCGCCAGCCACTGCACCATTGCCTGCAAACCGCTGGCCCAGCGGCTCAAGATTCCGATCATCAGCGGCTCTTCGCCCCGGAGCATCCTCCTGCCGCCGGGTTGGGTCTTCAGTATCCAGGGTCTGTACGAGGGCATGCTCGGCGCCTGCGGCGACTGGGTCGTGGCCAACTGGAAGCCGGACAGCAAAGACCCCTGGATCAGGAAGCACTATGAGAAGCGAAACCCGCGCATGGCCGTCATCGGCTGGGACAACACCTTCGGCCGGGGATTCGACCAGCCTGAAAGCCGGGCCTACCTGAAGAGCAAGGGCGTCGATTTCGTGGGCGCGGAGTACATTCCCATGTCGCCCTCGGACACCTCGCCGGTTCTGCTGCGGCTGGTCAAGGATCAAAAGGCCGACTTCATCTATTTCGGCATGTACCCGTCCAGCCACGCCGTCATCCTCAAGGATGCCGGCCGCCTGGGCCTGCGCGACCAGTTTCAGGACTTCGCCTTCTGGGCCTCGAGCATTCTCCAGGTCAAGGGCTTCGCCGGCGACCTGGCCGAGCGGAGCATGATGCTGACCGGTTACAAGATGCTGCCGGAAGAATGGGACGTGCCCTATTTCCTGGAGGCCTACAAGAAGTCCGGTCTCGATCTGGTCTTCGGGGTCTACTATTCCGCCGCCGTGGCCTATTTCGACGTGTACGGCGAGGCCATCAAGCGGGCCGCGGCCAAGGTCGGACCGGACAAGGTGGACGGCCAGGCCATTTACGACGTGATGGTCAGCATGCGGAACTACAAGCCCAGGATGTTCCACAGCGTGATGAACTTCACCCCGACCAAGCTCTACGGGCCGGACACGGCGGTCATGTACCAGATTCAAAACGGCGCGCCCGTTCTGGTGGACAAGGACATTTACGTGCCCAACCTCCTGCCGGGCGGCAAGGACGTGCCCAAATAGCCCCGGTCCGGCCGATCGAAGGGACGAACCGAATCGGGATCGTGACATCCCGCGAGGAGAGGGTATGACAACGCCCCGCCTGGTCGTGGATGCAGGCAAGTGCACGGAGTGCATGTCCTGTCAGCTCATATGCTCCTATACCTACAGCGGGGCCTTCAATCCGGAGGCGGCCCGGGTCGTGATCCGCCCGCCGGAAATCCGCTTTACCGACGACTGCGTCCCGGGTTGCGTCCTGTGCGCCCGGTATTGCGTATACGGGGCCATCGTCAGGCCGGAGGCGGCTTGAATCATGGACTGGCATGGATACGCGGGACGGACCCTGTATGTGGACCTGGACGCGAACCGGGTGCGGGAAGAGCCGCTGGACCCGGGCCTGGCCGCGGATTTCATCGGGCCGCCGGGCACGGGGTTCAGGCTGTTGTACGATCTGTTGAAGCCGGGGGTTGACCCCCTGTCCCCGGACAACGTGATGGTCGTGGGTCTCGGGCCGCTGGGGGGCACGCTGATGCCCGGCTCGGGACGGTGCGGCCTGGCCATGAAGTATCCCGTTCCGGCCAGCCGGGACCTCCGGAAGCACTACGTCGCCTATTCCACCGGCGGCAGCCGGCGTTTCGGGTCCATGCTCAAGAACGCCGGGTACGACCAGATCGTAATAACCGGGGCCGCCGACCGGCCTAGTTACCTGCTGGTCACGGACGAGGGCGTCCGGATTCGCGAGGCCGGCGACCTGTGGGGTCTGGACATCCACCAGACCTCGGAAGCCCTCTGGAATCGGCACTCCGGCCGCACCGGAAAGTGCGGGGTCTGGACCATCGGGCCGGCCGGGGAGAATCGAATCCCGATCGCCCAGGCCACGGTCGACGACGTCAACAGCCTGGGGCGAAACGTGGGGGCGGTCCTGGGCTCGAAGAACCTCAAGGCCGTGGTCACCCTGGGCGCGCGCGGCGTGCGGGTCAGGGACGGCCGGCGATTCATGGATGTCTATCAGCGCAAGCGCCGCGAGATTCTGAATCATCCGCGCTACCGTCCCCTGCCCGATTATCATCACCCCTTGATTCAGCAGGTATGGGAATCCGACATGGTCGAAATCAAGGCCTGCGTCGGGTGCCTGGGCGCCTGCCGATCCACGCTCCAGGCCAGGTCCGGCGCTTTCCGGGGCGCATCCTACAAGGGCGGGGACGTCTCGATCCCCCTGGATTTCGGCCGGCGCTTGAAGGTGGACGAAACGGGCGCCATGTACGCTCTGATGGACCGGCTCAACCGGACCGGCCTCTGCATCCTGACCACCCTGCGCATGATCTATTACGTGACGCGCCTGTTCGAGCGGGGCGAGATAACCCGGGAGGACACCGGCGGCCTGGTCCTGCGGATGGGGGATATGGAGGCGTACCTGGCCCTGATCGACCGGATCGTGGAACGGCGGGAGATCGGCGAGGTCATGGGCCGGGGCTGGCACGCCCTGGCCCGGGTCGTCGGCCGGGACCCCGGCGCGGAATTCCGGGACGGCTGTTCCATCATCAAGGGGGTGGACTCCCTGACCGACAGCCGCTTTTGGCCTTCCAATCTGGGTCCGAGCATGGGCCTGTCCAACATCGTTCACTCCAAGGGCAAGCACGCCCATGGGGCCACCTATTGGCCGGCCGGACCGGACCGGACGCGGGAGACTTACTGGCCCGAGCCCTGGCAGTCCCTGGGCGACGTCAAGCGGGACGCGGCGAAGATGGGCCTCACGCCCGAGGAGATGGAGCGGATATTCGGGCCGGAGGATTTCAACACCGGGCGATTGACCCGGTTCACCCAGGACGCCGAGTATTTATACAATGCCCTGGGCATCTGCGACTGCGTGGTCCACTGGGAATGCGACCCGACCCGGGACGTGCCCTGGCTGACCGAGATGTACCAGGCCCTGACCGGCTTCGATATCTCGCCCCGGGAGATGCTGCGGGCCGGCGAACGGTGCTACAACATGGAAAAGCTGCTTAACGCCCGCGAGGGATTCGGCCGGAGCGACGACGAAGTGCCCGAGGTCTGGCTCCAGAATACCGAAATACCGATCAAGGGTCGAGGCGGGGAGCGGTACCTGAGCGACTGGTTCGGGCGGCGGCTGACCGGGGGCGATCTCGAAAACATGCTCGACGAGTACTACCGGGAACGGGGCTGGGACGTGGAAACCGGCTTGCCGACCCGGGAGCGATTGGCCGGGTTGGGGTTGAACATGGCGGATTGAAGCCGGAGTTTTGACTGAACATGCAGGGCGGGCTCACCTCGCGGCTTGCCGCGAGGTGAGCCCGCCAACTGTAATATCGATCGGGAACCGAAGGCGCCTCGCCCGGCAGGCGGGACGCGAAGATCAAGGCAAGGAGGAGTCGGGATGACGGAAGCTGAACGGAACACGCCGCTGGCCGGACTGCGAGTCCTGGACGTGGGGACCATGACCCCCGGCAAGTACTGCACCCTGCTGATGGCCGACCTGGGGGCCGAGGTGATCCGGGTGGAACGCCACACCGCGGCGACCAAACGTATCGACGACGAGGACCTGATTCTGAACCGGAACAAGCGAAGCGTGGCCTTGAACCTGCGGAGCGAGGCGGGCCGGGAGGTTTTTTTCAAGCTGGCCCGGCGGGCCGACGTGATCATCGAGAGCCACCGTCCCGGGGCCACCCGGCGAATGGGTATCGACTACGAGTCGGTCCGGGCGGTCAACCCCGCGGTAATCTACGCGTCCCTGTCCGGTTTCGGCCAGGATGGGCCGTATGCCCAGCGGCCCGGCTTCGATCTGGTCTTTATGGCCTTCGGGGGACTGCTGGGCCTGATGGCCGAACCCGGCCGGCCGCCTCGCGTTCCGGGCATCTATGCCTCGGACGCCGGATCGGGCCTTTTGGCCGCAATCGGCATCCTGAGCGGACTGTTCGCCCGCCAGCGGACGGGCCGGGGGCAGTTTCTCGACGTCGGGATGCTGGACGGGGTGCTGTCCATGCTGAGCACGGTGACCGGTTTTCTGCACCCATCCGGCCGTCCGGCCCAGGCCGATTTCCTGGGCGGGGTCGTGTTGCCCTGCTACAACGTCTATGAGACCGCGGACGGCCGGTACCTGGCCCTGGGGGCCTTCCGGCCGCAGTCCTGGCAGGCGCTTTGCGCTTTCCTGGAGCGGGAGGACCTGATCGAGCACCAGTGGGCCGCGGGTGAAAAGCATGACGAAGTTCTGGCCTTTCTCCAGGATGCCTTCAAGACGCGGACCCGGGACGAGTGGGTGACCCGTCTGGCCGCCCTGGACGTGGAGGCCGGCCCGGTTTACGACCTGCCGGAGGTCTATGCGGATGAACAGGTCCGGCATCGCCAGATGGTGGTCGAGGTGGAACATCCCAAAGGCGGGGTCATGAAACAGATCGGCATACCGTTCAAGTTTTCCGACACGCCGGCCGTCCTGGGCGGGCCGGCGCCGAACATCGGCCGGGATACCGAGGCCGTGCTCGGGGAGTTGGGCTATTCGGAAACGGACGTCGCGAACCTCAAGGCGGCCGGGGCGCTCTGATCCCGGTTGGAAAAAGGCATACGGGAGGAAGACGGATGACGGGCGGCATGAAGTTGAACACCAAGCGGCTGACGGAGATGGCCTTTGCCTACAAACAGGCCGGGACCCTGGTCGGGGCGGTGGAACTGGACCTGTTCACCTTGATCGACCAGGGCCGCGACACCGTGTCGGCCCTGGCCGGCGCCCTGGACCTGCCGGAAGACGTGACGGACAAGCTGGTCACGGCCTGCGTGTCCCAGGGACTGCTCGAGAAAAACGGAGAGACCTATCGGAACACGCCGGACGTGGACCGATACCTGGTTCGCGGACGACCGGCCTACTATGGCGAGTACCTGATCGGGCAGGCCAAGATGGAGTACGACATGTGGAAGGAGATCGCCTCGGCCTGCCGCCGGCCGGTGCAGCCGGTGGGCATGTACCAGGCCCTGATGCGCGACGACCCGAACATGGCTCGCGATGTGACCACGGCCGGTTACAACGCCTCGATCGCCGCGGGGTACAAAATGGCCCGGACCTTTGATTTCAGTTCCTTCTCCCTCTACCTGGACCTGGGCGGCGGTTCGGGCTGCTACTCGATTCCGGCATGTGAAAGCAATCCGAAACTCAAGGCCATCGTCTTCGATTTTCCCACGGTCCTGGAGGTGACCCGCGAATTCATCGGGAAACACGGCCTGTCGGACCGCATTTCCACCAGGCCCGGCGATTTCGTCCGGGACGACCTGCCTTCGGGGGCCGACGTGATCAGCATTATCGGCAACTTTCACGGCACGACCCGGGAAGAGGCCCCGGCCGTCGTGCGGAAGGCCGCCGCCGCGCTGGCTCCGGGCGGGGCCCTGATCATCAGCGATCACATGCTGAACGACGAGAAGACCGGGCCGATCGAGTCGGCCCTGTTCAACCTGTTTTTTGTGGCCAGTTCGACGCGGGGTTACATCAAGACGCCGGCCGAAGTGGCCGGTTTCATGCAACGGGCCGGGCTGGAAAATATCGAGGTCGGTGAATTCATCCCGGGTTCGGTAACCCGGGTCGTGGGCCGAAAACCCCGATGAAGCCGCTCCCGGTCCGCCTCCGCCCGCCGCCCGGGAGGCGTGCGGAAGGGAGGCGGGGCCGGGGCTGAAAGGTCCGCTCAACCGGCGGACGATGCCGTCTGTTCCCGGTAGATATCGTATATTTTGCAGGTCAGTTCGCCCTCGAGGGTCGGGAGGCTTTTGAGCACGGCGATGATGTCTGAACGCACGTATGCTTCGGCATCGGCCCGGGTTTCGAACCGGTAAACGCCGGCAAACTCGCCGGTGTCGTCACTGCCCAGCCAGAGCTTCGAGCGAAAGCCGGGCTGGGCCTCGATGAGCGGGACCACTGCTTCGTTGACGGCACGGGTTTCCGCGACCGTGACCCCCTTCTGCCTGAATTGAACGATCAAAACCACCATACGAAATACTCCCGGGAAAACCGCCGGATCGATCAGGACTCCGCTTCCGTTTCGGGCGGGGCCGCGGTGAACTCGGACAGGGACGCTTCCACGACCGGCCGGTGGGGCCTCCGATTGACCCGCAACTGAAAGATGTCCGGTCTCGAGTAGTGGCCGGCCACGTCACAGGCCGCCTTGGCCGCGAAGATGTGCTCCATGGAGCCTTCGGCCATGAGAATGGCTTCCCCGGCCACCGGACCGGCGATGACTTCGCCTCGGGGATCGATGATGCAGCTGTCCCCGGTCGCCGTGTAAGCCCATTGGCGATAGTCTTCCGGCACGTCCTCCGGAGAGAGCAGGCCGCCGACCAGGATGACGTAGGCCGCGGCCTGGGAGGCGAAGGCCCTGGACAGCAGAAGCTGCTTTTCCCAGACGGAGATGGGCGCGGGCGGAGCCGGGCCTTCGGCCCCGGGCCAGGCGGCGACATGGATCTGGACGCCCCGGGACATCAGGACGTACCCGGGCAGGACCATGTTGTGCTCCCAGCAGTTCAAGCCGCCGATCCGCCCGTAGGGCCGTTCGTACACGGTCAGACTCGATCCGTCGCCTTCTCCCCAGACGGCCCGTTCCCTGTGGGTGGGTTTCAGCTTGCGGTGCCGGCCCAGGATGGTTCCGTCGGCGCCGATGAACAGCAGCGTGCAATAGACCGTGCCCCGGGTTCGGGGGTCGCGTTCCACCAGCCCGATGACCACGTCCAGCCCGGCCTGGCGGGCCGCCTCGCAGAGCCGGTCCGTGGTCGGACCGGGAATTTCCACGGCCTGGGCCAGGTATTCGGCCTGGGCCTTCCAGGGCAGCCGTCCCCGGCCGGAACCCATGATGAAAAACGGATACCCGGGCAGCCAGGTCTCGCTGAAGGCCGCGATCGTGGCCCCCATGTCCCCGGCCTGGATGATCAGGCGGCAGGCCTTGTCCGTCGAGGCCTCCCGATCGAAATAGACCGGAGCGGCCTGTACCGCGGCCAGACGAAATCGTTCGTAATCGGTCAAAATCAACCTCCCCCTAACTCAGGGTACGTAGAGAATGACCATCAACTCGGCTTCCCGGTCCCCGGGGTTGGAGAGGTGATGGTCGATGCAGGAGTTGAAATGAAGGGACTGGCCCGCCGTCAGGTGTGTACTCTTCCGGCCGACGGTCGCCTCGATCTCCCCGCACAGTACGTAAACGAACTCTTCTCCCTCGTGTTGATACCCCACGCCCCGGTGGGTCGTTTGGGGCGGAATGTTTACGGAAAAGGCCAGCAGGTGGTTGCTGGCGTCGGTCGGCGCCAGGGTCTGGTACGAGTAGTGGTCGGTTCGTTTGGCCGCTTCCTGCATTTGTTTTTCAGGCCGAGGGTCGTGAATCAGGAAGGCCCCGGAATCCATTTTCAGGGCCCGGGCCAGTTGCAGGAGCAGGGAGACGGGCGGTTCCGCCCGGCCGTCCTCGACCCATTGCAGATATTCGCCCGAGCAGCCGGCCAGTTCGACCAGAGGACCGACATCGACCCCCCGTTCCTCGCGTGCCTCTCTGATGCGTTGGCTCACCGATTTCGATTCGTTCAGGGGCATGTCTTCCGTCCTCTCCCTGCGCGGCCGTCCTGGTCCCGAGCCCGGGCCGGGTCGCCGCCCTGACATGGCGGTTCAGCATCATCGTCTGTATTCACGATACGCAACGGCTCCGGCATGAGCTCATTATATCCGTGCCTGACGGATTTGCCGATACAGAAAGTCGCCCTGCATGGCCGCCTTGTGTTCATTTCGGCCGGGGGCGATCGAGGAGCCACGGCCTGTCAGTCCTTCAGCGGGCCGAAGCCCAGGCCTGGTATCCGGACGTGGCCCAGACCGCCTTGGCGGCCCGTTCGAACGAGGGCAAGGCCGGCAGACCCGCCAGCGTGAATTCCTTCATGGCCGCGGCGGCGCGGGCGGTATAGGGCGGCACGATGAAGATGGGCAGGCCCAGTTCGTCCCGGGCCTGGCGGAGCATTTCGATATAGGCGGGCCTGAACTCTTCCAGGAAAAACGGCATATAGGACATGGTTATCACCGCGTCCACCTCGGCGGCGATCATTTCCAGGGAGGTCCGGCATAGAGTCAGGGCCTTGTCCATGGGCATCCAGACCAGGTCCAGGGGATTGCCCAGGCCGGAAAACGGCGGCAGGTGGTCCTGGAGGTAGGCCTTGAGCCTGGCCTGAAGCTCCGGGCTGAAGGCCGGAACGTCGAGACCCAGGCCTTCGCAGGCGTCCGAGGCCGCGATGCCGCCGCCTCCGGCTTCGGCCATGATGCCCACCTTGCGGCCCTTGGGCAGCACCGGCGAGGAGAAGGCTGCGGCCAGGTCGATGAGGTCCTCGAAGCAGTCGGCCCGGACGATGCCGGCGCTCCGGGCCGCCCCGGTCCAGACGTCCCGATCGCCGGCCAGGGAGCCGGAATGGGACAGGGCGGCCTTGGCCCCGGCGCGGCTGAAGCCGGACTTCCAGATGACGACCGGCTTCTCAGCGCTCACCTCGGAGGCCAGTTCCAGAAAGGCCCGCCCTCTGGGGGTGCCTTCCACATAGGCGCAGGCGACCCGGGTCCGGTCGTCGTGCCCGAAATAGGACAGGTAGTCGTTCAGGTCCAGGTCGGCCTGGTTTCCGGTGCTGATGACCTTGCTGAATCTCAGGCCCCGGGCGCTGCCGCCGGCCAGGAAATGTTCGGTGGCCCAGCCGCTCTGGCCGCAAAAGGAAACCCCCCCAGGAACCATGTCCGCTTCCTGGATGTCGACCACGGTGTTCAGGCTGGCCGAGGGAGAGCAGAGGCCCATGCAGTTGGGGCCGACGACCCGGATGCCGGCCGAACGGGCCGCCTCGATCACCCGATGCTGGAGGACCTTTCCCTCCTCGCCCAGTTCGGCGAACCCGGCCGCGTGAATGACGACAAAACGGACTTGGCGGCGGGCGCAGTCGAGCATGACGCTTTCGGCCGCGGCGGCGGGAACCGCGATGACCACCAGGTCCGGCGCCTCGTCGATGTCGGCCACGGAGGCATGGCAGGCCACGCCGTCCAGCTCGGCCAGACGCTTGCTGATCGGATATTTCCTGCCCGGGTATCCGTGCTCCTTGACCCGCCACCAGATGAAACCGCCGCCCTTCGTGAAATCGGGGGAGGCTCCGACGATGGCCAGGGAACGGGGATGAAACAGGAGATCGAGGTCGGTGTGTTCCACGGTAACTCCTTTCCGAACGGTGTTGAATGCGTCAGGCCGGGGCCGACTCCGGCCGACCCCGCTCCGGGACGCGGTGAATTTATGGCGGTGTTATGGTATTGTGCCCCAGACGGGCGGACAAATCAAGACCGGCCTGGTCGGGGAGATAACATTTCAGGGGGTGGCGGCCCTGAAGGAGCACCCTGTCTCGGTCTTCGGCCCCGGGGCTCCGGCTGCCGCCTTCAACATGTTGGGATCAACCCCGGATTTTGCGGTCGGGTTCGTGACGAGGTGATATTGCGACCGTATTCCAAATCGAACCGGGTGGCGCCGTCCTCTTTTCGCTGGCGGTCCGTGGCGGCCATGGCCGTCCTGGCGGCCGGACTGTGGCTGGTGACCTTTGGCTGCGCTTGCGGCAATTTCTGGTTCAAGATTTCCGCGTCCGCCGCCCTGCTGGCCGGTCTGTCCCTGGCCATCGATCGGCCCACGGAGGGCGGGGCGCGTTTCAAGGCCGTCGACGTTCCGATCGGCCTGGCCTCGGCGGCCCTGCTCTACGGTGTTTTCTGTCTGGGCAAGCTGGTTTCCACAACCCTGTTTCCGTTCGCCCAGGCCCAGATCGGCGGCATATACGGCCGGGCCGAGGGAACGCCGGTCTGGCTCATCACCCTGCTGCTGCTTTTCGTGACCGGGCCCGCCGAGGAGATTTTCTGGCGGGGCTTCATCCAGCGGAGGCTGATGGACGGTCTGGGGGGACGGCGGGGCTGGCTGGCGGCGACGGCCTTGTATGCCGGCGTTCATGTGAGCACCTTGAATTTCATGCTTATCGGGGCGGCCGCCGTGGCCGGGGCCTATTGGGGCTTTCTTTACTGGCGTCTGGGCCGGCTGGCTCCCATCGTGATTTCCCATTCCATCTGGAGCGCCTTCATATTTACGGTCCTGCCGGTCTGACGGCCGCCCCGGCCCTCCGGTCCGTTATCTTCGTCCCCGGAGCAGAACGTAGCTGGCGCCCGCACCCCCGTCGTGGGGCCGGGCCGAGGTAAAGGCCAGGATATGTTTGCGGAGCCGGCCCCGGCGCAGCAGAATCTCCATGCGTTTTTTCAGGACCGGGATGTGATCCTTGGAATTGAGGCCTCGGCCGTGAACGAGCAGGACGCAACGGTAGCCGAGTCCTACCGCCTCGACGATAAATGCGCCGATGGCTTCGTCGGCTTCCCGGACCGTCAGGCCGTGCAGGTCCAGGTGGGCCTGGACCGAGAAATGCCCCTGCCGCAGCTTTTCCAGCAGTACGGGATGGATGCCCCGGATGTAGCCCTCGAGATATTCGTCCGTGTCGATCAGGTCGAAGTTGGCCCGCCCGGAAACCAGTTCCTCCAGGTGGGCCAGGGCCTCGAGGTCTTCGGAATAAGGCGCGATAACCGCCGGGTGGCCGAGCGGAGGCCTGGCTTCGACCCGCCTCTGCTGCCGGGCGGACAGCGGGATGACGTCCGACATGGCCCGCTTGAAAAACGAGCTTTCGTCTTCGGGCGCCTCAGGGGGCGGCGGGGGCGTATCCGGGATAGGAGGCGCCTCCGGCATTTTTTTCAGGGCCTCCAAGGCCTCGAAGGGCCGATGGGCCAGCGGACCGGACTGAAGGAGCGGCCGGGTTTGAGGCGGCCGGCTTTTTTTCTTTTTACGGCGGCCGGACATTCCTTGTCTCCTTGAAACATTTCAGGACGCGGATATGGACACGGCCCCAGACGTGCATTACCATAATAGAAACAATCGGGGACCTTGTAAAGGCCCCGGGAGAGGAGACGGGATTTGGCCCGAAAAGACGACTACGAAAACGCGTTCAAACTGGCGGCCAGGGAGCTGGGGGCCGGGGCCCCGGCCGTGATCGGCGGTTTGAGCGGCGCGGAATACGACGAGGCCAACCAGCGGCTGGTTCTCGAGTTCATCGGGCGCCGGGTCTTCATCGCCTGGCCGGACATCGCGGTGGGTTACCTGGATTCGGAAGAGGCGGTGCCGATCACCGAGCAGGTGCTCATCCTTCATTATCTGAGCCGGGCCAAGGGCGCCCCGCTGTCCGGCCAAGCGATCACCTATCGGGAAGTGCCCTCGGGGGAGTTCTATTACCCCGCCTTTGTCAAGCGGGCCGAAGCGCCGATGCTCTCGGTTTTCGGAAACAGCCCCGAGTTGCTGACCCGGACGGCCCCGGAAATCGGCGGCCGGCCGGTTGAGGACCTGGGCGATGCGGCGGCGGTCTTTCAGGCCCTGCCCCAGGTACCGGTGACCCTGGTCGTCTGGGGGGGAGACGATGAGTTCGAACCGTCCGGGAAGATCCTTTTCGACCGGAGCATTTCCCATTATCTGGACGTCGAAGACGTGGCCTGGCTCTCGGGTATGATCGTTTACCGGCTTATGCGCCTGGCCCCGAAATATACAGGAGGGAATTGACATGAAGATCGCAGTGAGCGGCAAGGGGGGCGTGGGCAAGACGACCCTGGCGGCCACGTTGGCCCGGGTATTCGCCGAGGAGGGCAAAAAGGTCCTGGCCATTGACGCCGATCCGGACGCCAACCTGGCCGGAGCCCTGGGTTTCGAAAAACCACAGGATATCGTACCGTTATCCGAGATGAAGGAACTGATCGCCGAACGGACCGGGACCGAGCCGGGCAAGTACGGGTCTATTTTCAAGATGAATCCCAAGGTGGACGATCTGCCCGAGACCATTGCCAAATCGGTCGGCCCTCTCAAGTTCATGGTCCTGGGGGGCGTGAAAAAGGGCGGGGGAGGCTGTATCTGCCCGGAAAGCGTCATGCTCAAGAACCTGATCATGCATCTGGTCTTGTCCCGGGACGAAGTGGTCATCCTGGACATGGAAGCCGGCCTGGAGCATCTGGGCCGGGGGACGGCCTCGGCCGTGGACAAGCTCCTGGTGGTCGTGGAACCCGGACGGCGTTCCCTGGACACGGCCGAGACGGTCCGGCGGCTGGCCGACGATCTGAAGTTGAAAAACATCGGCGTGGTGGGCAACAAGGTCCGGCACGCCCAGGACGAGGAGTTCATCCGGCGGGGGCTGCCCGGCTTCGATATTCTCGGATTTCTGCCTTACAGCGAGGATGTCATCGAGGCCGACCTGACCGGGCGCAGTGCCTATGATACATCGCCCGGGACGGCGGCCGCGGTCCGGGAGATTTACAAGAAACTGATTGCCTAGACCGGACGTTGGGTCCCGGGGGACCGGCTCAACCCGGCTTGGGAGGGGCCGGTTCCTTGCGTTTGAACAGTTGTCGGCCGTCGAATCGCCAGGTCGAGGCGGGCAGCGGTCCAAAGGCGCGAAAATGGATGGTCACGTTGTCCCGGTTGACCTCGATGTCCGGGTCGTCCGCGCAGTCGCCGAAGGGCGCCGAAAGGTGCCAGCCGCCGCCCCGGCGGAGCCCCAGGGCCAGGAACCGGACCGGACAGGCAACCGGGCCGACAAAGTCGCGGATCAGGATCACGTCGCAGGACTTGAGGCGAACGTATCGATTGACCCGCATGAAATCCGTGCCTCGGTACAGCACGCTGTTCCGGAGCAGGAGGATTCGGGCCTCCCCGTCCGCGACGATCCGGACCGGACCGGCCGCTGTTTCGATCTGGGCGGGACGTGTTTCGGCCTGGGAGATCATGGCCGGGGCCTGAAGAGCGAAAAAAATCAGAACGATCCGTAATATCTTCATGAAAGGCGCCGTGTATGGGAGGCGGGCGTTCCGGGACGCCGGCTCGAACCCGATATCCGGCTATTGTAACAGACCCGTGGAATCCGGACCAGTTAATAATAATCCCGAATTTTGCGGTTGGGTTCGTAGCGAGGCGTCGAAATGTAAGGAAAAACCCCTTGTTAGGTTAGACCGCCCTGCATGTTCGGCGCCGCAGCAGGAGATAACTGGAAAATCCGGGATAATAGAAGGCCCGGTAATCCCTCGTTAATAGGCGGCGGTCCCAGACCGCCTTGTCGCCGTCTTCGACCACTCCAGGCGCCCAGATCGCCCTCCGGGGCGGTCTCGGGCCGGCCGTGAAGTTGACAGGTTGACGGAAACCTGATACCTGGACGCCATGCTCTCGCTTGATGGACCATTGAATCTGGAGGCCAGGGGGCTCGACCATTCGCCCTTGACCCGCTCCGTGCCGCTGGAGATCGATCCGCCTTCACTCAAGGACAACACCGGCCTGGTCGACCGGCTCGTCCGGGCGGCCGCCCGCCTCCTGGGCCTCGAAACGGTGACTTTTCCTTTGTCACTGGCCGGCGGGCTCAATGACCTGTACGGGAGTTCCGGATACCGGGTCTCGGCCGCTGTCCATGTCGAAGGCAGGCAGGGGCGGGTCGTTTCACTCCGGACCGGCCGGAAGGGGGCCTCATCCTACGGGTTGGCCGTTGATCTCGGTTCGACGACCATTGTGCTGGCCCTGGTCGATATGGAGGCCCCGAGCGTGGTGGACCAGTTGAGCCTGGCCAATCCCCAGATCGAATACGGGTCCGATATACTGACCCGGGCCCACATGGCTGAAAAGCCGGAGGGCCTGGACCGGCTGGTGGACCGGCTGCGTCGGGCGGTCAGCCGGGGGGCGGCGGACATCTGCCGACGCAACGGTTTGGACCCAGCCGGCCTGACCGCGGCCACGGCGGCCGGCAATACGGCCATGACCCATTTCCTCCTCGGCCTGCCGCTCCGGACCATTATTCGGGAGCCGTACGTGCCCGTGATCAATCTGCCCCGGCATCTGCGGGCGGCCGATATCGGGATCGAGATCGCGCCGGAGGCCCCCGTCCTGGTCATGCCCAACAAGGGGGCCTATCTGGGAGGCGACCTCATGGCCGGGGCCGTGGAGGCCGGTTTCGCCCGGGCCGAGGAGCCCTGCCTCATGGTCGACGTGGGGACCAACGCCGAGATGATACTGGGCCAGAAGGACTGGCTGGTCGGCGCGGCCGGCGCGGCCGGCCCGGCCCTGGAAGGCGGCGTGGCGCGCATGGGCATGGTAGCCGGACCCGGCGTCATCGACCAGGTGCGCATCGACCGGCGGACCGGACAAACGGCCTGCCGGACCATCGGCGACCTGCCTCCCCGGGGCATCTGCGGTTCGGGGCTGATCGACCTGCTGGCCGAACTCTTCCTCTCCGGCCTGATGGATTTTCACGGCAAACTGACCCTGCTCCCGGGCGACCCGAGACGGGCCGAGACGGACGAAGGGCCGGCCTTTGTCGTGGTACCCGGCCGGGAGACCGCGGACGGGAGCCCGATCCTGTTCACCGAAATCGAAATCGACATCATGACCCGGTCCAAGGCGGCCATGTACACCATTCTCGGCACCGTGCTCAAAAGCGTCGGGCTGACCTTCGACCAGATCGACCGCTTCTTCGTGGCCGGGACCTTCGGCCAGTACATCGATCCCCGCATGGCCGTGGCCATCGGCATGGTCCCGGACATTCCCCTGGACCGATTCGTCCCTTTGGGCAACTCCTCCCTGGGCGGAGCCGTGCTGGCGCTCGTGTCCGCTCGGGCCCGGGCCGAGGTAATGGATGTCTGGCGCCGGCTGACCTACCTGGAAATGAACGTCAACCAGGAACTGATGAACCGGTTTTCAGCGGCCCGGTTCTTTCCCCACACCGACCGCTGGCGGTTCCCCTCGGTGGGGACCCTCATCACCTGACATGCGCCGCCGCACGCCCAAGGGATCATGGACCTGACCGCAAACCTGCTCGTGTCCTTTTTCGGAGGCGCCGTTTCCGTACTGACGCTCGGTTCACTCTCCCTGCTCATCGGACTGGCCGCCTTTCTTCGGGTGACCTTCGGCTGGAGCTATCTGGGGACCGAGGCACCGCCGCCGGGGGAGTGGGTCCGAATCGGCCGGCTGGTCTTTTTCCTGGGCGGCTTCGGGGGGCTGTTCGTGATTCAGGGCCTGCCGGCCACCGGACCGGGAGGCTGGACCTGGGCCAACGAGGCAGTTATTCGGACGATCTGCGGCGGATTGACCGTATTCCTCGGCCTGTTGGCCGTGGGCTGGCCCCGGGCGCTGGCGGTCCGGAAGACGGGACGCCGGGCGCCCCGGGCCGCGATCCACCTGGGCTGGGCCTTGGCCGTGGGGCTGGCTTTTGCCGCCGGCTGGACGCCCCGTCCAGGGCTGATCCTGTCATCGATCGTCATTCTGGGCGGGGCAGAGGGGTATTTCCCCCAGGGACTGCTCTACCTGTCGGCCTACACCGCCGGATTTATCATGCCGTTTTTTCTGGTCGGACTGGGGCTGGACCTGTTTATGGCCTTCCCGGCCCGGCGGGTGGGGTACGAGCGGGGGAGTTCGGCCTGGGCCGTGGTGCTGATCGCGGTGGGGGTTGCTATTTTATTCAATGTATTCGATTTGTTGCCGGACTTGACCTGGAGGCGGTTTTATGTTTAGATGGGCCGGGTCGGCTTGGGGCAAACACCGATTTTCGAATATTTTTTTCTTGACAAATAAAACGGGCGAAGATAATAATCAAGAGTTGACCCCGCTTGAGGACTTTCGAATCGAATCGAAAGGGGGGTCCGCTGGCGTAGCTCAATGGGTAGAGCACCTGATTTGTAATCAGGCGGTTGCGGGTTCGAGTCCCATCGCCAGCTCCAGAGCGGTTAACGATCTTTGAATGGATCTGAGTAAGGTTAGCGAGGCGCTCATCGCCCGAGACGATAACCATACCTTTTCGGAGAGGTTCCCGAGCGGCCAAAGGGAACAGACTGTAAATCTGTCGGCGAACGCCTTCGGAGGTTCGAATCCTCCCCTCTCCACCACCTTTTTGAGGCGGGATGTAGGAGATAAGTCGTATCGATTCACTACAACCGTGCTTGTCACCACCCCGCAGGCACAGGGGGTTTGACTGGCGGGAATAGCTCAGTTGGCTAGAGCATCAGCCTTCCAAGCTGAGGGTCGCGGGTTCGAGCCCCGTTTCCCGCTCCATGGCGCTTAAGGATCACCTGAATTCGGATGGTGTTCCCCTCGGGCCCACGTAGCTCAGTTGGTAGAGCACTTCCTTGGTAAGGAAGAGGTTCACCGGTTCAAGCCCGGTCGTGGGCTCCAATAGATTTTTTGCCCGGCTCCTATCGCAGTCCAGGCCGGGTCGTGAACACTAAAGGACTCCCAAAGGAGGATTGGCGATGGCCAAAAAGAAGTTCATGCGTACGAAGCCGCACGTGAATGTGGGTACGATAGGGCATATTGA
>Ga0180009_10002806_pt1 | contig 20267 bp, 17 predicted proteins | sample OS_PC_MetaG_FD_123537 | JGI IMG/M metagenome (GOLD analysis project Ga0180009, IMG submission 123537) | Groundwater microbial communities from the Aspo Hard Rock Laboratory (HRL) deep subsurface site, Sweden - OS_PC_MetaG | ecosystem: Environmental > Aquatic > Deep subsurface > Groundwater...
CCTTCCTATATTCTTTATAATATCTGTAGAGGAATGGTCTTTAGGGTCGCCGGTTATCACTACTCTTCCCCCGTAAGATTTTACCGTTTCTGCTTCTGGAACTGTGTCGGCGGTATAATCGGTTCCCTTAGCCTGTATGTTCGGCTTTAGGGTCATGATTACGTTCGAGACATTCGGTTCGTCGAATATGGTTACATAGTCAACGCATTCAAGGGCACTTATTATTTCAGCCCTCTCTTGCTCGTTTGTTACTGGGCGTCCCTTCCCCTTCAGTTGGCGGGCAGAATTGTCGCTGTTTATGGCCACGACCAAGATATCTCCCAGGTCTTTGGCCTCCTGCAAGTAACGGATATGCCCTACATGCATGACGTCAAAACATCCATTGGCCAGGACCACCTTCTTTCTCTGATTGGTTAATAGACTTTTAAGGTGGGCTAATGTCTTTATTTTAGAGGTGGTCACTATTTATCGCCCCCCTTATTTCATCCATATTAGCGGTGGCGGTTCCGCTCTTCATGACAACAACGCTCCCGGCATAGTTGGCTATTCTGGTCGCCTCTTCCATGGTTGCCCCGGCGGCCAGGGACATAGTGAAGGTGCTGATAACGGTATCTCCGGCCCCGGTGACGTCGGCCACCTCATCCTTACCGCATATACCAAGCTTAAACTCCTTCTTACCTTTCTGGAGTAGAAGCATACCATCCTTCCCTCTGGTGATTAGGAGGGCCTTAGAGTTTAGTTTGGTTAAGACCTTCTTGCCTGTTTCGACTATATTTTTATCACTCAGGATTACCCCTGTGGCCCACTCCATTTCTTCCGTGTTTGGGGTGGCGGCGGTAATGTTTTTATACTTGAGCATATCGTAACGGGAATCGACTATTACCGGTGTTTTGCTCCCCTTGGCGAAATTATTTATGGCCCTTCTGATATAGGGGGTAATGGTGCCGAGTCCATAATCTGAGATAATGATTGCATCTGCTACTTTGGCAGATTTGATAAATATGGCGGCCAATCTCTTTTCTACCTTCTTCGGCAGGTTCCCTCTATTGTCACGGTCTATCCGTATCATCTGCTGTTTGGTGGTGTTGTGACCGCCGGCCATTATTCTCGTCTTGACCGGAGTCGTCAGCCCAGCTTCAACCAGTATGGTATCGGAGACAATCTCCCCCTTCCCCATTACGGCCAGGAGTTTTTTCCCTGTTTCATCTTCCCCTACCACCCCTATGGGGATTACATGGCCGGATAGGGAGTGAATATTATTTATGGCGTTGGCGGCACAGCCTGGTTGGATGACAGTCGAGTCGTATCTCAGTATGGCCACGGGGGCCTCTCTGGATATCCTCGAAGTAATCCCGAAGATATATTCATCGGCCACTATGTCGCCGATTACAAGTATCTTTCTGCCTGGGAAGGCCTTAACTATAACCAGTAGTCTCTTTTTAATATTTGTATTATTCAAAGCGTCATTTAAGATTAATTGTTTGGTTTTTCTAAATACAGTGCTTAATTGCATAAATCTTGCTGTAGTCGACCGGCCTTTGACGCGCCCGGCTTTGTCATCAATCCTCGCCATAGGCCCAGCTATGGCTGTGGTTGTCTTCGCTCCGGCCACGCCAAATTCTCGGTCTTGGTACGACGCAGAGTTATGCAACTAAACACCAGGGTCGTCACATTATATTACCTGTGGCGTGTATTGTGAAGTAAATATACAGAGCGACATAAATTTGTATACCTTCGTTTATCCTCGGCTCGTCGTTGCGACGTATGCTTAAATACGTCTCACTCCTCCCCTTCGTCGCGCCTCGGTCTACTTTTTTCTGTCGCTCTGTATATCTGTATAAGTGATATAATGCCGGTCATGTTTGTTCCCACTAACGATAAAATAGATCGGAGAACCGTTTGAAGCGTGTAATTATAAATGCCGATGACTTCGGTCTTTGTGACGCTGTTAATCGCGGTATTGTAAAGGGGTATCGTGAGGGGATTTTAACCAGCGCTACGATTATGGCCAATATGGCCGGTTTTGATCAGGCGGTGGAGCTGGCCAAGGAGAATCCGGGATTGGGCGTTGGTCTGCACCTAAACCTCCTTAGGGGAGAACCGATTTCCCAACAGGGTAAGGTTTCAACTCTATTGAGGAATGGGAGCTTTCTCGACAGCGCCGGTTCTTTTCTGATAAGGCTGCTTAGCGGCGGGATAAGTGAGGGGGAGGTTGAAACTGAGCTTAGGGGACAGATTGAAAAGGCCTTAAATGCGGGGCTTAAGATTACACACTTTGATAGCGAGAAACACCTCCATTCCTTTCCTCCTATCTTCAAGGTTGCCCTCAAACTGGCTGTGGAATATAGGATAGGGGCAATAAGAAGGATAGCCGAACCAATTTATCCTCAGCTGCGGGGGAGAAAAGCTGTTTTTTGGAATCCTCAGTTTTATAAGACCATCCTCCTTGACGGTCTCCACGTCTACATGGCTGGCCGGATAGATAGAAGCGGAATAAGATATGCCGATTGTTTCTACGGGGTGCTTTACAGCGGCGGGATGAATAGTGAGAAATATGATACGATTTTCGAGAAGATCCAAGAAGGGGTCACCGAAATTATGTGCCACCCTGGATATCTCGCTTCTGCCGGGGAAATATCGAGGGGGGCTAACTACTACATAAACAGATTCAGAGAGATTGATCTTAACGGCTTGTTAGACCAATCCCTGAAGATAAAGGCTGAAAAGCTTGGAATACAATTTATAAACTACGGAGATATTAATTAGCCATGATAGATGTTTCGATAGTCGCGCCCCTCTACAATGAGGAGGCCAATGCCTCTATTTTATATCAACGCCTGACCGATGTTATGAAGAAAGTTGGGGGGAGTTATGAGATAGTTTTTATTGACGACGGTAGCCGTGATAATACCTTGAAGATAGTGGAAGAGATTGCCAATAAAGACTCCAGCGTAAAGGTTGTTAAGCTTAAAAAGAATTTCGGCCAGACCCCTGCCTTGGCCGCGGGGATAGATAATGCGGAGGGGGAGATTATTGTTACCATGGACGGAGACCTTCAGCACGACCCGGATGATATCCCCCTCTTCCTGGAAAAGATGAAAGAGGGATACGATATAGTCAGCGGCTGGAGAAAAAAACGAGTTGATAATTTTGTAGTTAGGAGATTTCCTTCAATGGTGGCCAATAAGATGATGTCCATAATATCTGGGGTAGATCTCCACGATTTCGGCACTACCTTTAAGGCCTACAAGAAGGATGTCATCAAGGATATTGAGCTTTATGGGGAGATGCACCGTTTTATCCCTGCTTTGGCCAGCATTAACGGGGTTACCGTCTGTGAAATCCCGATAAAGAATATTCTGAGGGATGGGGGGGAATCTAACTATGGGCTTGGAAGGATACTACCTGTTCTGTTTGATCTCTTCCATATCAAGTTTATGGTCAGCTATTCGAGGAAACCGCTCCACTTCTTCGGTCTTGTAGGCGGGACATCATTTGTTCTGGGAAGCTCAATAGCCACAATCATCTTCTTTAAGAAGATATTTTTTGGGACGGCCGTCTTTGTAGAGCATGGGCCTCTACTATTTCTGGCTACAATCCTTATAATATTCGGAGTTCAGATTATAACCTTTGGTTTGCTAGCCGAACTGTTGGTAAGGATATACCACAACACTCGAAACAGTAAGATATACAAGGTCGATAAAATTATCGGCGGGGGAGGGGAAAAATGACTTGGGATAAATGGATGTTTCTCGGCTTTGCCGCTCAGGGGATGTTCTTCATGCGCTTTATAGTCCAGTGGATTTCGTCCGAAATGAAGGGGAAGAGCGTTGTCCCGGTAGCCTTCTGGTATTTCAGCCTCTTCGGCGGGGCGATGCTCCTCGTATATTCGATACACAGAAAAGACCCTGTCTTTATCCTGGGGCAGGGTCTAGGGCTTATTATCTATGCCAGAAACCTCTTCCTGATACGGAAAGAAAAGAGGGATAAGGTTATAAACGATGCGGAATAAGGATGGAAGCAACTATCAGCCTTATCTGATTATCTTCTTGGCCGCCATTCTCCTCTTTTACGGCCTTCAAAGCGTAAGTTTTACCCAATATATAGAGTTCTATTATCTTGAGTCGGCTAGGGAGATGATAGAGCTGCGGCAGTGGCTTGTTCCCAGTTTTAACTACTCCTACCGTTTTGATAAACCTATCCTCTTCTATTGGCTGGTAGTCTTATTCTTTAAAGGTTTAGGTGTTAATCTTGCCTCTGCCCGATTGATTTCGGCTATATTTGGTGCGGGAACCCTTTATCTCACCTATAGGATAGCCAGGGAGAGGAGCGGCAAATTGGGGGGATGGTTGGCTGCCGCCATACTTCTTTCAACCCCCCATTTTATTCTCATATCCCGTTCGGCCACAACGGATATGATGCTCACTTTCTTTATAACCTTTTCCCTCTTCGCCTATTTTTCTTTTTTGGAGGGAGCGAAGAGAGGATGGTTTTTCCCCCTCTACGCATCTCTGGCCTTGGCGACACTCACCAAGGGCCCAATCGGTTTTGTCATTCCGGTCTTGGTAATCTTTTCTCATCTGGCCGTTGGATGGGACAAGGAGAAACTATTTAATCTTAAGCCCGTTAAGGGGGCACTCTTATATCTGGCAATTATACTTCCTTGGACACTGGCAATTATAAAAGAGTATGGCCTTAAGGCTATGTTGAGCATTGTTCATGCCGCAGATGCCGCAGGAAAAGACCCGATAAAGGAACCTCTCTACTACTATTTCCAACATATCTTTGGGGAATTTTTCCCTTGGGGACCGCTCCTAATTATTTTATTCGTAGTGGTTTTGTTAAATAGGGAACTGTTTAAGGAAAGGTTTAAAAGGGATCTATTACCCTTTCTCTGGTTTCTGGTTCCCCTCCTCTTCCTCTCTATCTTCGACAAGAAGATTGCCAGATACATGTTGCCTGTCGCCCCCCCTATGGCGATTCTGCTGGCCGATATACTGATTGATAGTCTAGAGAAGGGGCGCAGGGGAGTTGTAGGTATCTATAAAATATATTCCTATCTGCTGGCAATACTCCTCCTGGCCCTTTCAATAGGAACTATGTTTATGGCCTTTATGGTAAGCAAATCATCTTTCAATTTTAGCCTGGGTCTTCCGGCCCTGCCCCTCCTCTTCCTGTTCGGAAGCGTAGGAATAATAACCCTTGTTGTCAGAGGGAGAGAGGTTGATATCCCTTTAGCCTTTGCCGCAACCGTAATCCCTGTATTTATTATTGTAGGGGTTCATCTGATACCTAAAATGGATTCAAGGCCCCTCATGGAATTCGGTCATATTATAAATAAGGAACTAAGCCAAGAGGCTGTGGTTTCAATATACAGAGAGCAGCCTAACGACCTTATATTTTTTGCTGCCAGAAAGATAGTGGTAATAGGTTCACCTGATGAGTTGAAAAACTTTGCGGCTGAGGAGGGGGAAAGGTTTTGCGTTATCTACGAGAAGGATTTTAATTCCTTACCCAACCAGGTAAGGGCCGACCTGAATATTGTCTACTGGAGGCATCGTTGGCGGGATATAGACACACTTTCCAAGTTTGAAAGGTTTTTGGGAAATCCTGAGGAGTTTAAGTCTTGGGTGTATCTTGTAAAGATTGGTGGCGGTGCAGGGAATTGAACCCCGGACACTACGGATATGAGCCGTATGCTCTAACCATCTGAGCTACACCGCCTCCTGTAAAAGCGCTTATTATATTGATTTGCCGTTGAGAATGTCAAGCATTTCCCCAACCGCCGTCTCCATCCCTGCCATTAGTGCCCTAGCGACTATGCTGTGCCCTATATTAAGCTCTTCGATATGAGGGATAGTTGCTATCATGGCCGTATTTTTATAGTTTAGACCGTGCCCCGCATATACCTTTAAGCCATTAGAGTTGGCCAATGTTGCCGCCTCTTTTATTTTAATTGCCTCCCTTTTTTCCTCTTCCGGAGATGTTGCCTCAGAGTAGGCGGCGGTATTTATCTCTATGCTCTCGGCCCCTGTCCGACCAGCGGCCTCTATCTGTTCCTTAATCGGGTCTATGAATAGGCTGACCGGTATCTTCACCCTTTTAAATTCTTCTATTATTCCCCTTAGTCTATTTTCATCGGCGGCCACATCAAGTCCCCCCTCGGTGGTAAGTTCTTGTCTCTTTTCGGGGACAAGGGTGACTTGGTCAGGCAATTCTTTAAGGGCAATCTTAATTATCTCTGCGGTCGCGGCCATTTCCAGGTTGAGCTTGGCCTTTATACTCTTACGTATCCTATGGAGGTCGGAGTCGTTTACATGTCTCCTGTCCTCACGCAGGTGTATTGTTATCCCTGCTGCCCCCCCCTTGAGGGCCAGAATAGCGGCCTCCAACGGATCAGGTTCCAGGGCCAGTCTGGCCTGCCTGACCGTGGCTACATGGTCAACGTTTACACACAGTTTAATCATTTCTAATTCCTTGTTTATTCATACCTGCTGGCCGTAACGAATGGCATCGGCTATTCCGGCTACTCGTTTCATATATTTTACATCATGTACCCTGATGATGTCTCCTCCGTTTAGGATGGCCGCGGTTACCGCCGCCCCTGTCCCCTCAAGGCATTCTTCAGGGGGAAGTCCCAAGGTCTTACCTATAAATGATTTTCGGGAAGGACCTACCAGTATTGGGCAGCCGAGGTCCTTTAGTTCGGCCAGTCTCCGTAATATCTCAAAGTTTTGTTCTATGCTCTTGCCGAACCCTATCCCCGGGTCTACGATCAGTTGATTTTTCCCTATCCCAGCCTCCCTCCCCATTTTGATACTCTCTTCCAAACTCCCCTTGATATCATCCATCAGGTTGTTGTAGTTTGTATCCCTTTGCATATCTTTTGGCCTTCCCTTGGTGTGCATTACGACGGCCGGAAGTCCAGATTTGGCTACGACGACGGCCATTTTTTTATCAAAGTGAAAACCGCTTATGTCGTTGACCATTGTTGCCCCGGCAGCTATGGCCGCTTCAGCAACCTCTGATTTAGTGGTATCTACAGATATAGGGATAGATATTTTTTTAGAAAGTGCCTCTATGATGGGGAGAACCCTATCCATCTCCTCTTGGGATGAGATACTCTCGGAGCCTGGACGGGTTGATTCCCCTCCGACATCTATTATGTCGGCCCCCTCGGCCGTCATCTCCATCCCCCTTTCAACCGTCTTATCCACAGTCTGGTATCTCCCCCCGTCGTAGAAGGAGTCAGGGGTGGCATTGAGTATCCCCATGATGATTGTTCTCTGTCCGAAGCATAGTGTAAAGGGTCCGCACTGCATAAGATATCCCATTCGACTACGGAGAAGGATAAAGGTGGATTTGCGGCCTAGCTTTCACTCTTTCCATTTTTGGCCGCAAACGCTGCGATGATAGTGTCTATCTCCTCCCCATCCAGAACCTCTTTTTCCAGAAGTTCCAGAGAGAGCTTATGAAGAAGGTCAATATTTTTTATGAGCAGCCCCTTGGTTGCATTATAGTTTTCGGCGATGATCTCTCTAACCTCCTGATCTATCTCCCTGGCGGTCGACTCACTATAGTCTTGATGTTTGTTGAAATCTCGACCTAGGAAAATCTGTTCCTCTTTTTTGCCGAATGTCATCGGTCCGAGTTTGTCGCTCATTCCCCACTCGCAGACCATCTTTCTGGCCAACTCGGTCGCCCTCTCTATATCGTTTCCGGCCCCGGTTGTCTTCTGGTTTAGAATGATCTCCTCGGCCACCCTCCCCCCCATCAATATTTTTATATTGTTTAATAGGAATTCCTTGGCATAGGTATGTTTCTCGTCAATTGGGAGCTGTTGGGTCAGACCTAAGGCCATTCCCCTCGGAATTATAGAGACCTTATGGATAGGGTCTGTATTTGGTAGAAGTTTAGCGACCAAGGTATGTCCCGCCTCATGATAGGCGGTATTCTTTTTCTCCTCGTCGCTTATTATCATACTCTTTCTCTCTGCCCCCATCATCACCTTATCTTTGGCATCGTCTAGGTCATCCCTATTTACCTTAGTATGCCCTCTTCTGGCAGCCAAAAGGGCGGCCTCGTTGACTAGGTTGGCCAGGTCGGCCCCGGAGAAACCTGGGGTTCCTCGGGCAATGACCTTGGAATCTACGTCATTCTCTACCGGTATATCCTTCATATGAACGTTAAGTATGCCGGTTCTCCCCTTTACATCGGGACGGGGAACGACAACCTGACGATCGAACCTCCCCGGTCTCATCAAGGCGGGGTCTAGGACATCGGGGCGGTTGGTGGCCGCTATCATGATTACCCCCTCGTTAGATTCAAAACCATCCATTTCTACCAGAAGCTGGTTCAGGGTCTGTTCCCTCTCGTCGTGTCCTCCGCCGAGTCCTGCCCCTCGGTGCCTCCCAACGGCATCTATCTCATCGATAAATATTATGCAGGGGGCATGTTTCTTTCCCTGCTCGAAGAGGTCTCTTACCCTTGATGCCCCGACTCCTACAAACATCTCCACAAAGTCGGAACCGCTTATGCTGAAGAATGGAACCCCCGCCTCTCCGGCGATGGCCCTGGCCAAAAGGGTCTTTCCTGTTCCAGGGGGACCCATGAGGAGAACGCCCTTAGGTATCTTTCCCCCAAGCTTTTGGAACTTTTGCGGTTCCTTTAGGAATTCTATAATCTCCTCAAGCTCCTCCTTGGCTTCTTCTATGCCGGCCACATCGTTAAATGTTATCTTGTTTGTTCCTTCGGTGAGGAGTTTGGCCTTTGACTTGCCGAAAGAGAGGGCCCCTCCCTTCCCCCCCCCCTGCATCTGTCTCATAAAGAATATCCATACCCCGAAGAAGATGATCATCGGCAGCCAAGATATTAGTATCTCGGTTACCCAAGAGTTTCTGGCCGGGGGGACAGCATTTATTTTGACCCCTTTCTCCTTAAGTATTTTGATCATTTCGGGGTCATTAGGGGCGAAGGTCTTGACCGTTTCACCACTGTTAAACTTTGCCTTTAGATTGTTCCCCTCTATTGTTACCTCAGATATCTCCCCCTTTTCTACTGCAGCGATAAGGTCGCTGTAGACCAACTCTTTGCTGGCCGTAGGAGGGGTGTTGCTGAATATGTTGAATAGGGCGACAGTGACGAGGGCTATGATTAGCCACAATGATAGATTTTTATAAAACTGGTTCAAATTATTCCCCTTGATTTCCTTGGTTTTTTTATAATGCTTATATAATTGTTAAGAAAAGAAAAATATCATAGTTGGGGCTATATGACAACCTGTAATAAGGATATCTTCGGGATTAAAACCATAGAAAGGGTAGTATATTGATTGACATTTTTGCCTTTCTTGTGTTAGCCTATAGCTTCTATAGCATTGTGCCGTTACAATCTATCCTGCGGTTCTTTTTTATATTTGTAAAGTATTGATGGAGCGGTTATGCCGGAAGACTCTTTCGAACCTCTGATTATTACCTTCTGCTGCAATTGGTGTTCCTACGCCGGGGCAGATTTGGCCGGCACCTCAAGGATTCAATATCCTGCCTCTATCCGTATTATCCGTGTTATGTGCTCCGGAATGGTTCACCCAAATGTTGTTATCGATACCCTTACCAAGGGGGCCGACGCTGTTATTATCTGCGGCTGTCACCCTGGTGATTGCCACTATCTCGAAGGAAATCTTAAGGCCGAGATGCGTCGTGAGGGGATTGAGCTATTGCTTGATGACCTTGGGCTAGAGCAGGAGCGTTTTCGCCTAGAGTGGGTCTCAGCCTCTGAGGGGCAGAAATTTGCCGCCCTTATGACTGAAATGACAGACAAGGTTAAGGCCCTCGGTCCAAGTCCATATAGCACCAGTTGATTATGTACGACGACATAAATAGAACAGCATTCAGAGCATCAGAACAAAGCAGACCGAGGCGTATTTTCAGCATACGCCGCAACAACGAGCTGAGAAGCAACGAAGGTATGCGAAGTTAGGACGCTCTGTATATTGAAAGGAAGTTATAGTGTCTCCTTTGACTTATAGGCAAGAGGCTGGGAAGAAGATAATGTGGGATGGGATTGTCTATAATAGTGCCGAGGAGGCTGATGGTAAGGCGGAAGGGTATCGATCTCACGGGTTTGAGGTCTATAGGTTTAGTGAAGAGGGAAAACATTTTGTATATACGAGACGGGTTTCCCAAGAAGTTCCCAGTGTGTAAAAGGCAGTTCAGTTTTTTGTGTGGGTAAACGTTAAACCACGATGATAGAGAAGGAGGCGCATTATGGCAGTTAGAGTAGCGGAAGAATGGCTTAATATTTGCGGTGGGTGTGAGGTTAGTATCTTGGACATCGGTGACCAGCTCCTCGATATTCTCCCGGCCCTTGAGTTTGTTCATATGCCTGTCCTTATGGACAGTAAATATTATGGACAGCTTGGTGAGAGGGATCATATGGAGATTCCCGAGGCGGATGTCGGAATTATCTCCGGAGGGATTAGGAATGATGAGGAAAAAAAGATTGCCGAGGAGATGCGTAAAAAGTGTAAGACACTGATTACGCTCGGTTCATGTGCCTGTTTCGGTGGCATACCGGCCATGGCCAATATGTGGAGTGTTGATGAGTTGACTGACAAGGTTTATCGACACTGCTCTACAACTGAATCAGCCGCCACCCCAACCGAAAATATTCCTGGACTCCTTGATAGGGTCTATGCGGTGGATGAGGTAGTTGATGTAGATGTCACCATTCCCGGTTGCCCCCCATCACCGGATATGATTGTTGAGGCCCTGACCTGCCTCTTGGAGGGGAAACCATTCATCCTTCCCGAGAAGAGTGTCTGTGACGAATGCCCAGCCAAGAGGGAGAAGAAGGCCGCCGGAGGGGATATAAAGAGACCTCTTCAGCCTCTCGATATAAAGGTTGGAGAACCGTGGGAGAATACCAGGTGTTTCATGGAGCAGGGGGTGCTTTGCATTGGGCCTGTCACCAGGGCCGGTTGTTCCGGGACCACTGTTGAGGAAGGGGAGGAGAAGGTTCCTCGTTGTATCAAGGGTTATATGCCTTGCCGGGGCTGTTTCGGCCCCATCCGTAAAGGGGCCAATCCTTTGGTTGACATGGTAAGTTCTATATCATCTATAGGGCTTGACGTAAAACAGGTTGTCGATAGGAGGGCCCTGCTCAATAGATATATTGGGGGACAGAATAGATTGAAACCTTTACCAGTAAGAAATTAGGAGAAAAGCATGTCAAAGACAATAACAATTGCACCGGTTAGTCGTATAGAAGGTCATGCCAAGGTAACCATACAGCTGAATGATGCTGGGGATGTGGCTGATACCTTTGTTAATGTTGTTGAGTTGCGCGGGTTTGAGAAATTCTGTATAGGGCGTCCGGCTGAGGAGATGCCCCGTATAACCACGAGTATCTGCGGAGTTTGTCCTTGGTCACACCATCTAGCCTCGGCCAAGGCTGCGGATGCCGTCTTCGGAGTAACACCTCCTCCGGCCGGAAAGAAGCTGAGAGAACTTTGTAACAGTATGGCCTACTGTGAAGAGCATATCCTCCACTTTTTCTTCCTGGCAGGGGCCGACTTTGTAATGGGCCCGGACGCCAACTATAAGGTTAGAAACGTATTCGGTATTGCTGCGGCCAACCCTGAGATAGGGAAGATGGTTGTTCATAACCGTCATTTGGCCGGCAAGATGCTCCATATAGTTTCCGGTAAGTCTATCCACCCGGTTACTGCGGTTCCGGGAGGATTCAGCAAACCTATGACCGAAGGGGAGAGGGTTAAACTTCTCGCTATGGCTGAGGAACTGTTGGAGTTCGCCAAGTTTTCCATGAAGTGGGCCAAAGAATCGGTATTCCCCGCCTATCTTGAGGCCATAAAGACAATTGGTGTTATCAATACCGGCTTTATGGGGACGGTCGATGATAAGGGGGGCCTTAACCTCTATGACGGTAAACTGAGACTGATGAAGGCGGACGGCACATTCATCGATTTCCCGATAGAGGATTACGAGAAGCATATCAGCGAGAAGGTTCTTCCTTGGACATTCCTTAAATTCCCATATGCCAAGTCATGGAACGAGGGCTTTTCTATGGATTTGGATGCCCCGAAGGGTATTTACAGAACAAATACCTTGGCCAGAATGAATGTCTGTGATCATATCCCGACACCTTTGGCACAGAAAGAGCTTGAGGAGTTTAGGGCCGCCTTTGGACGACCTGCCCAATTGACCCTGTTGTATAATTATGCCAGGCTGATTGAGCTTCTCTACAATGCGGAGAATATTATTCAGCTCTTGAATGATAAGGATATTACCAGTACCGATACCTGGACACCGGTGAAGCCAAGGGCTGCCCGTGGCATAGCCCATGTTGAGGCCCCTCGTGGGACACTCATACATGATTATGAAACGGATGCCGATGGTATGATTACCAATGTCAACCTTATAGTCGGGACAACCCACAATAATGCCCCAATCAATATGTCGGTCAAACAGGCCGCCACTACCTTGATAAAGGGTGGGGTATATGACGAGGGTATTCTGAATAAGGTCGAGATGGCTATTAGAGCCTATGATCCATGTCTATCATGTGCCACACACAACCTTGACGGAACTCTTCCTGTGAAGGTTGATATTGTGGATGCCTCAGGCAAGACAATTCAGACCCTAAAAAATTAAGGTTAATCCCTGTTTTGTGTGGAACCTTGAGGTGATAAGAAGAAACTTTTTAAGTTACCCTCCACTTGCTCCCCTCCCCCTTGAGGGGGTAGGGTTAGGGTGGGGGTGTAGAGGGATTTATGGATTGGTCTCCTGATTTTTGCGAGAAGAGGATTATTGTTCTCGGTTGCGGCAATGTCCTGTTTGGGGACGACGGCTTCGGTCCTGCGGTAATTGAACATATAGATGATAACTATTCCGTTCCTGATGATACCTGCTTTGTTGATGCAGGTACATCGGTTCGGGAGATACTCTTTGACCTTATCTTGGTTGAGAAGAAGCCGGAGAGAGTTATAGTTGTTGATGCGGCTGACAAGGGGAGGGTGCCCGGGGAGATCTATACCATCCCCTTAGAGGGTATGCCGGAAAAAAAGACAGATGTCTTCTCCCTCCATATCGCCCCTTCGGTTAACCTACTGAAGGAGCTACAAGATTTCTGCGGGATAGAGGTAATTGTTTTGGTCTGCCAGCCTGCCAGCCTGCCTGAAGAGGTTTCCCCCGGGTTATCCAATGTTGTGAGAGAGAAGATTCCTGAGATTAGCAGACTTATATTTGAGAAATATTTAGGCTGAGAAAAATGAACTTAACGCCAACATTATCATTTGCCGAGGAGATTAGAAAACGAAGCGGTGAGGATGTCAACCTCTGCTATCAGTGCGGACGTTGTTCGGCCGGTTGTCCTACCAGCTACATTATGGATGTTGTTCCCCACAGACTGATTCACAGCATAAGGTTGGGCAGAGAAGAGTTTATCCTTGGCAGTAAAACAATGTGGCTCTGCGCCTCGTGCGAGACCTGTAGTACCAGATGCCCCAGAGATATAGATATTGCCAAGATTATGGATAACCTTAAGATTCTTTCGGTTGAGAAGGGGATTAAAACCCCTGTTCCTGAGGTTTCCGCTTTCTACTCTTCCGCCCTTAACAGCATCAGAAGGTTTGGAAGAATCCATGAACTTAGTATGGTAACTGAGATTAAGTTAAAGACTCATCAGTTTATGCGGGATTTAAAACTTGGTCTCCAGATGATGAGAATGGGAAAGATAAAGCTTCTCCCTGAAACAAACGCAACAAGAAGGGGCATTGTTCGAGATATATTTGCCAATGTCAAAAAGAGGGAAAAGGGGCAATAGTATGAAATACGCTTATTATCCTGGTTGTTCGCTGCATTCAACGGGTGCTGAGTATGATGAGTCCTTCAGGGCAATATGCAATAAGATGGAAATTACGCTTGATGAGATACCTGACTGGGTCTGCTGCGGAACCCTGCCGGCCCACAGTTCCTCAAAGCTTCTCTCTGTTTCTCTTCCGATAAAAAACCTGGCCTTGGCCGAGGCGATGGGACACCGAGAAGTTGTTGTCCCGTGTGCTGCCTGTTATTCCCGTTTCAAGAAGGCTCTCTACGAAACGGAGCACGACGGGGAATTGGCTACCGAGGTAAACGGAATAATAGAGGATGAGTATAAAGGGAGTGTTAATGTTATTCACCCCTTAGAGGCCTTTGATGGAATTGATCACAACATTATAAAGAAGCATATAGTCAGGGATATATCTAATCTAAAGGTGGTCTGCTATTACGGCTGCCTCCTCACGCGCCCCCCCAAGGTAATGAATTTTGATAACAGCGAATATCCGATGATTATGGATAAGATAGCCGAGACCGCCGGGGCGACCGTTCTTGATTGGTCTTACAAAACAGACTGCTGCGGCGGAAGCATCGCCCTGAGCGAGACCGATATGGTTCTGGAGCTTTGTCACTATATCCTGGAAGAGGCGGACGCAGTTGGGGCGGATGCTATTATTGTGGCCTGTCCCCTCTGCCATTCAAATCTGGATAATCGCCAACCGGAGATAGATGCAAAATATTATATAGAGCATAAGGTTCCTATACTCTATTTTAGCCAACTTATTGGCCTCGCCTTCGGGATGAAGCCCGAAGAATTGGGGCTTCACAAGCATTTCATTAGCGCCGATTCCCTCCTATAAAAGGAGAGATATTTGAATATTTCCCCCTTTAGAAAAGGGGGATGAAGGGGGATTTGAAAGGTTTTGGTTTCCTCTCCCTTTCTTGCTCGTCCAAGAAAGGGAGAAAGAAGACGCCGCCCGCCCATTTTTTTAACGGTTTGAAATGACGGTTGGTTTTGGAGCCTAAAGAACTCGCAAGGCTACGCCTTGCTCAGACAGGCTTTAGGCTTATTCCGCAACCAACCTATTTCAACCCTAAAAATGAGAGGGCGGATACAGAAAGATTTATGTAAATGATCGCTATATAAGAGAAATCGAAATGAGTGATAGTAAGGATAAGATAGGGTCGGTCATGGTTGTAGGGGGCGGGATAGGAGGGATGCAGGCCTCCCTCGATCTGGCCGAATCTGGATACAAGGTATATCTAGTTGAGAGGAACAGTTCCATAGGAGGAACAATGGCCCAGCTCGACAAGACCTTCCCCACCAATGATTGCGCTATGTGTACTCTGGCTCCCCGTCTGATTGATGTGGGACAGCACCCGGATATCATCAAGATTACCAATGCCAATATTGATAAGATCGAAGGGGAGCCTGGTAATTTTAAGGTTACCGTCAAGAGAAGGGCGACTTATGTCGATACCGATAAATGCACCGGATGCAGCTCCTGTATAGAAAAATGTCCTATCAAGGTGGACAGCGAGTTTGACCTTGAGCTGATTAAGAGGAATGCCATATATCGCCGTTATCCTCAGGCTGTTCCTAATACCTTTTCTATAGATAAACAGGGAGTCTCTCCTTGCCGTGTGGCTTGTCCGGCCGGGGTAAATGCCCACGCCTATGTGGCCTTGATTGCCCAAAGAAGATTTGAAGATGCCCTTGAGGTAGTTAGAAGGGTTTTGCCCTTCCCCTCAATATGCGGCCGGTTGTGTCATCACCCCTGTGAGGGGGAGTGTAACCGTAAGGATGTTGATGAGGCGGTCAATATAAGGGTTCTCAAGTCTTTTATCGCCGATAAGGCAAGGAGCACAGGCGAAACCCCTCCTGAGATTATCAAACCTGGGAAGGATAAGAGGATAGCCATAGTCGGGGCTGGTCCGGCCGGATTGACCTGCGCAGCCAATCTACTTGAAAGAGGATATCAGGTTACCGTCTATGAAGCCTCTTCTAAGGCGGGGGGTATGATAACCTCATCTATCCCCGAATATCGCCTATCATCCGAAGTGGCCAATTACGATATAGACAGGCTACTGGCCAAGGGGATAGAAATTGTAACAGGAAAAAGGATAGGCCATGATATCCCCCTATCCGAGCTTAAAGATAAATATGATGCCCTCTTTGTAGCCACAGGATATCAAAACCCGACCAAACTCCCCATTGAGGGGGTTGATACTCCCGGCGTATTCTACGGGCTCCCCTTCCTCAAGGATGTAAAAGGGAGGAAGCAATTGGAACACTTCGGCAAAGATGTTGTTGTCATAGGCGGAGGAAACGTGGCCATAGATACGGCCAGAACTGCTCTAAGGATGGGGGCCAAGGATGTCAAGATTGTCTGCCTGGAGACGAGAGATTTAGAACATAAGGACAGGATGCCGGCCCACTCGTGGGAGATAGAGGAGGCCGAGGAAGAGGGGGTTCTGGTACACGGTTCCTCCGGCCCCCAAAAGATTCTCTCCAAGGGGGGGAAGGTATCAGGTGTAGAGGTAGCCGAATGTGTCTCGGTCTACAAGATAGACAGTGATGGGAAGAAGGTCTTTGCTCCTAAGTTTGCCGATGGGGCTACCAAGATGATATTTGCCGATACGATCATTATCTCAATCGGTCAAAGTGCCGACCTGACCGGATTTGAAGAACTGGAGAAAGGGGAGAGGGGGATGATTAAAACGGATTCCCTTACCCTTGAAACGAGCGTTAAAGGGATATTTGCCGGAGGGGATATTGTTCGAGGGCCAGCCTCGGTTATAGAGGCGGTTGATAATGGTAATGAGGCGGCCACCTCGATAGACAGATATCTGAGTGGTCTCGACCTTAGAGAGGGGAGGGGAGAAAGGCCTGAAATAGCCGGACTTCCCGAGAGGAAGATAGAGAAGAAGAAACGCCGCAATCCCGACAAACTCGACCCTGAGAAGAGATCAGCTTCCTTCGATGAAGTTGAGCTTGGTTTCAGTGAGGATGAGGCCGTGGCTGAGGCAGAGCGGTGTCTCTCCTGCTCAGTCTGCTGTGAATGTCTCTACTGTGTTGAGGCCTGTGAGGCGGATGCGGTTGTCCATCAGATTGATAAGGAAACTATTGAGGTAATCAACACAGGGGCTATAATCCTAGCCCCCGGGGCGGAACTATATCCGGGAGAACAAAAACCGGAGTATGGCTACGAGCGTTACCCCAATGTCTTATCGTCTCTCCAGTTTGAGCGGATACTCTCCTCAAGCGGGCCATTCCAGGGGCGGGTGCTCAGACCGTCCGATAGTAAACACCCGAAGAATGTCGCCTGGATTCAGTGTGTCGGCTCAAGGGAGGCAGATAGGGACTACTGTTCATCCGTCTGCTGTATGTATGCCACCAAGGAGGCTATTATTGCCAAAGAACATCAGCGTGACCTCGACTGCACCATATTTTATATCGATATGCGAGCTTTCGGTAAAGGGTATGACCAATACTTTAACCGAGCCAAGGAATTGGGTGTTAAATATGTCCGCTCCCGCCCCTCATCCATAAAAGAGATACCGGCCACAAAAAATCTGAAGTTGAGGTATGTGGAAAATGGAGAGGTTAAGATTGAAGAGTTCGATATGGTTGTCCTCTCACTCGGGTTACAAGCGAGCGAAGAGGGGAAGGAACTGGCCGGAATATCGAATGTTGAGCTTAATGAATATGGTTTTATAACCGCGTCGGATAATTCTCCGGTTGAAACCTCCCGCCCCGGCATCTATGCCTGCGGAACATTCTTGGGGCCGAAGGATATACCAGAAACTGTTGTTGAGGCCTCGGCCGGGGCCTCTCAGGCTATGACCCTTTTGAGTGAGAAACGGGGGAGCCTTATAACCCACAAGGAGTATGTAGCCGAGAGAGATGTTAAGGGGGAAGAGCCGCGTATTGGGGTATTTGTCTGCCACTGCGGTAAGAATATAGGCGGTGTGGCCGATGTCCCCGATATTGTGGCCTATGCCAAGACCTTACCAAACGTTGTCCATGCCGAGGATAATCTATATACCTGTTCGGTAGATACCCAAGGGCAGATTAAAAAAATGGTTGTGGAAAAGGGGCTTAACAGGGTTATTGTGGCCTCATGTACCCCCCGCACCCATGAATCGCTATTTAGAAATACCTGTAGGGAGGCGGGCTTGAACGAATATCTCTTCGAGCTGGCCAACATAAGAGACCAGAATACCTGGGTTCATATGCTCGAACCGGCCAAGGCGACCAAGAAGGGGAAGGATATTATTAGGATGGCCGCCGCCAAGAGCAGACTGCTCGAACCGCTCTACAGGCAGTCTATCTCTATCAGTCATGCCGCCCTCGTTGTCGGAGGGGGAATGAGCGGTATGACGGCCGCCCTCAACTTGGCCGACCAAAGTTTTGAGGTCCATCTTGTGGAGATGGAAGATAAGCTTGGCGGGCATTTCAGGCACATCTACTCACTCCTTGACGGACGGGATACGGCCAAGATGCTTCAGGAGAGGATAGATAAGGTTAGCAATCATTCTAAGATTAACCTCTACCTGTCGTCAAAGATCACCGCCTTTGCCGGAAGTTCAGGAAACTTTAGCAGTAGTATCACCTCGGCGGACGGTACCACCAGCGACATTATTCATGGTGTTGTTATAGTAGCCAGCGGGGCCGATGAGTATAGGCCGACCGAATATCTATATGGCACGGATGATCGGGTAATCACCCAACACCGGCTTGAGGATAGGTTTAGGAGCGGAGAGATAAAAGCAGGCGATCTGAAGAGTGTAACAATGATTCAGTGTGTCGGCTCCAGGGAGCCGGAACGCCCCTACTGCAGCCGTATCTGTTGTCAGCAGGCAATCAAGAACGCCCTCGTCTTGAAGGAGAAAGACCCCAATATAGATATTTCCATACTCTATCGTGATATCCGAACCTATGAGTTTACGGAGAAATATTACACCAAGGCCCGAGAGAAGGGGGTCAGATTCATAAGGTATAACGAGGATAACAAACCTCAGGTCTCTAACGAGGGGGGAAAATTATCGGTTAATGTCTATGATGACAATTTGGGGGATAGTCTCTCTATCAATCCCGACCTTCTGGTGCTGGCTCCGGCCATTGTTCATAGGGAAAACGCGGAGGAGTTGAACCAGCTCTTTAAAGTATCCCTGACCCAGGAGAAGTTCTTCCTTGAGGCGCATATGAAATTACGCCCAATAGATTTTGCTACCGAGGGGATATTTATGTGCGGACTGGCCCATGCCCCGAAGACAAGCAGTGAGAGTATCGCCCAGGCCTTGGGAGCCGCCTCAAGAGCGGCCACCATTCTTTCTAAGGATAAGCTGGAGCTTGAGGCGGCCATATCTGAGGTGGTTAATGAGAACTGTGACGGATGCGCCTACTGCATAGACCCCTGCCCCTTTGATGCGCTTACTTTAATAGAGTATATGAGTAACGGCTCGATTAAGAAGACGGTTGAGAGGGATGAGGTTAAATGTAAAGGTTGCGGAATATGCCAGGCCACCTGTCCTAAAGCTGGTATCTTTGTCAGGCACTTCAAACTGGCGCAGTTAAATGCCATGGTTGAGGCCGCCTTGGAATTATAACAACCCCCTATCCCCCTTTGTTAAGGGGGAATAAGGGGGTTGTAACCCTTAACAAAGGGGGATAGGGGGCGGTTGAATAAGTTAAGATACATGTGCGACGAATAGTTTTTTATATTGGCAAGTGGTATAATCGGGCAACGTTTTGTTTTTTGAATGTATAGGAGACACATTCAATATAAGTCACTTATAAAGGAGATTTTGTATGGAAAACGAAGAAACCAAACCGCTTGTCCTTGTTGTAGATGACAATCCTTTAAACCTGAGGTTGTTGCGGGGGATGCTCGCTAACTCCTGTAATGTTATAACCGTTGATAACGGACCTGAGGCCAGGGATATTGCGGAAACAGAGCGCCCTGCCCTGATACTCCTCGACGTTATGATGCCGGGAGAGGATGGTTACGAGGTCTGCACGAAGCTAAAAGAGAACCCGAGTACTGCCGGTATCCCAATAATATTTGTCACCGCCATGTCTGATGACGTCAGTAAGGTCGATGGACTCCGTCTTGGTGCGGTTGATTATGTAACCAAGCCATACACCAAGGAGGAACTCCTATCAGCTATCAACCTACATCTTAAACTTTCCAATAATGGGTAGATTTGGGTAGGGGATGGAGAAAATGGACTGTATGCAGATAGCTGTTCTCCTAAAAAAAGGCTTCGAGAGGGGCGACATAAAAAAGGATCAGCCCCGGTAAAAGGGCTGATCCTTAAAATTCAGGAGCTAATTAATGCTTTCTGACTATATCTTTAACCTTCATCAAACGAGTCAGGGCTGACCTCTCTATCTCTCCCAGACGGAGAACAATCTGATGGAGGGCA
>Ga0180009_10002807_pt1 | contig 20266 bp, 17 predicted proteins | sample OS_PC_MetaG_FD_123537 | JGI IMG/M metagenome (GOLD analysis project Ga0180009, IMG submission 123537) | Groundwater microbial communities from the Aspo Hard Rock Laboratory (HRL) deep subsurface site, Sweden - OS_PC_MetaG | ecosystem: Environmental > Aquatic > Deep subsurface > Groundwater...
GCTCTATATGGACGGCGCCAACTTGAACGCGCAGCTCGGTATTGTTCGTCCCGGTGACCTCGGATTCGACATAGTCCATTTCAATCTGCACAAGACATTTTCGACTCCGCACGGCGGCGGCGGTCCCGGATCGGGACCCGTCGGCGTGACAGAGAAGCTGGAGCCGTTCCTGCCGTACCCTGTTGTGTCGAAGAAATCCGACGATGGCGCAGGCAAATACTATCTCAACTACAACCGCCCCGATTCTATAGGGAAGCTTCATGCCTTTTACGGCAATTTCGGCGTGATCGTAAGGGCGTGTACTTATATACTTTCCAACGGTGCCGAAGGTCTGCGTGAGGTCGCCGAGTCGGCGATTGTCAATGCGAACTACCTCAAAGAGCAGCTGAAAGAGAAGTACGATTTGCCGCATCCGCAGCACTGCATGCATGAGTTCGTGCTTTCCGGCAACAGACAGAAGAAACGCGGTGTCAGGACTGCCGACATAGCCAAGAGGCTGCTTGATTTCGGCGTTCATGCGCCGACATGCTATTTCCCGCTGATTGTTCCGGAAGCGATCATGATCGAACCGACCGACACCGAGACGAGGGAAGTACTTGACAGGTTCGCCGAGATCATGCTGCAGATAGACCGCGAGGTGGATGAAGATCCGGAAATGCTCCGCACCGCGCCCCACAACACACCGGTCGGGCGTCTCGACGAACGCAAGGCAGCCACGGAGCTGGATGTTGTGTGGGAGTATTGAGCAAGTCCAGATTCAGTCGATAGAATGTCATTCTCTGGGGGATGTGACATGCTCACTGCCCTGACTCTTCTTGTGTCAACGATCGTAGCAGCCGTCCTCTCCTTCCTGCTCAGTCGCCGTTTGCTGCGCGCAAGTAGCAGTCTCGCTCTTAAGATCATTATAGCAAGCTCGCTAATCGCCGGTGTCGCTCTGGTTCTCGCCTCATCTGCCAGTATGGGGCATGTTCTTGCTGAAAGACGCTGGCCGGTGACAGAAGGGACGGTCATCGAATCTGATATCGCTCACGACCAGACATATCGCCCGCAGATCGCATACAGCTACACAGTGGCCGGAGTCATCTACACCGACACAACGACTCTCGGTGCGCCGGGATTCGGTGGCAAGCGAAAGCGCTACGATGTCTCTCGCTCGCTCACGCACGATCACCCGGTCGGCAGCAAGATTGCGATTCATTATGATCCAGCCAATCCCGCAGACTCGGTTCCAAAGACCACAATCACTTGGGATGTGTACACAAAGCTATCATTTGGCATTACGCTATACGCAATTGGCATATTCCTCGCAGTTGGGCTCATCATGGGTAGGAGAAAGTCCTCAGCATCTTCTTCACAAACTGTTTGAGCAATCCTGTATCATTGATTACATTTGATCCGTGCTGAAGTTTGAGAATGTAAGTTTCGCTTATGCTCCCGATTCGATTCCCGCATTGAAGGATATCTCATTCGAAATCGGGCCGGGTGAGTCTGTGGCTGTGATGGGCGGCAATGGCAGCGGAAAGACAACGCTCGCGTTAATTGCTGCCGGGCTGATGCAGCCTTCTTCCGGCAATGTTGTACTCGGTGGCAGTGACGCAGACAGGTCCGGACTGGTGCTGCAGAATCCTGACAATCAAATTGTCTCGATTACAATCGAGCGTGAGCTGGCATTTCCGCTTGAATGCCGCCAATGGCCGCCAGATTCTATGCGGAGTGCCGTCGACAAGAGCCTGCAATGGACTCGCTTTCTCGACCGTCGAAAGAGCGCGCCTAATGAGTTGTCGGGTGGCGAAAAGCAGAGATTAGCTCTGGCGTCGGCAATGATAGCCGGACCGGGCATTCTGATCCTCGATGAGCCCTCTTCGCATCTCGATTCCCCCGGCAAAGCATCTGTGGATGAAGCTCTCATGGAAACTCGCGAGAAAAACAGGGAACTAGTCACTCTCGTCATCACACAGTCATCTTCCGAGGCGCTTAGGTTTCCTCGCCTAATCGTGCTCAGCGAAGGCGCAATCGTCGCGGATGGCAATCCGACGGACGTTTTTTCAGATGCCGATAGCTGCCGCAAGTGGAATATTGCGATTCCTGACGAGATTCTGCTCGATGCTCTCCCACCGGTGACGAGATGGCGAAGCTCAACCCAATCGGATTCTGTGACGGCTGAATCTGTCACAAGCAAAGCACTTATTGAAGTGTGCGACCTGGCGTTTTCATGGGAAGGTGGCAACGTCGTATTTGATAATCTCGACCTTTCTGTCGGTGGCAATCGCATAATCGGCATGGCTGCCGAATCAGGCGGCGGCAAGACCACACTAGGTTACATTCTGAGTGGACTTGCGGCTCCAGCCAGCGGCAGGATTCTGTGGAACGGGGAGGATATTGCCACCGAAGATCTACTGACCAAAGTCTCATATCTGTTTCAGTTTCCGGAAAGGCAGTTCTTCTGCAGCACAGTGCTTGACGAGGTTGCATTCGGGTTGCAACAGATGGCGCTCCCGGAATCTGAGATCGATAAGCGGGTCGATGAAGCTCTTGCACTGGTCGGACTTACATGCGACGATTACAAATTGAGGTCGCCGTATCATCTCTCCGGCGGTGAGATGAGAAAAGTGGCGCTTGCGTTGGTGATTGCTATGAAACGACCTTTAGTTATATACGATGAGCCTACCGCCGAGCTTGATATTGCTTCGACAGAGAGCTTCAAGAAGACTATGAGTGATATTGGAAAGCAGGGCGCGACACAGATCATCATATCGCATGACACAGACTTTCTGTTCTCAATTTGCGATGATATGATCCTGCTTAACAGAGGTTCCGTTGTTTATTCCGGCTGCAAGTTTGGATTGCTTGACTCTCCGGATATCTTCGAATCGTGCGACATTGCTACTCCCAGCATAGTCAAGTGGAGCATCAAAGCGGGTGCTGCAGGATTCGTTCGCGGTAACGGAATCGTATCGATTTCTCATTTGGTGGATCACTTGAAATTGACCCCTTGACAGAAGTAAGCGAATATGTATCTTGACATACTATATTGACCGATTGGTTTCTGATGCGCGAGATTGCCGTAGCACAGTGATTGTCAGGTATCTGAATCGAGCGGTTGATTTCACAGTAGAAGTTGATTTACGACTTTCCCGGAGTGGGAGCCTGTTTTGAGTTTTGCAAGAACTGCATTCTCAGGCATTTCTGACTGAAACAAAGTATGGATGGGATTTAAATGCGCCAATATCCTCCAAGACGTCCCCGCTTTTCTAATCGTATCTCGATTGTAGTTCCGGCATACAACGAAGCCGAGAATATCAAGCCGCTCATCGAGAAGTTTGCGGAAATGATGCGAAATACGAGACTTCCGGCTGAGGTCATTATTGTCGATGACGGCTCCGACGATCAGACTCTGCAGTACGCGCAGCAGGAAGCGCATCGACACCGGTTTCTTCGGGTACTCTCTCACAAACGAAACCAGGGGCTGACGGCGGCGCTCGAAACAGGCTTTAATGCCGCGAGGGGCAGTATACTTGCCTTTTGGCCCGCTGATCTGCAATATATGCCCGAAGATATCCCCAAGATGGTAGCGAAGATAGATGATGGATACGACGTAGTATGCGGCTGGAAAAAAGGCCGATACGGCATGAAACGCTTCGTCTCTTTCTTCTACAATCTGCTTTCCAGAGTGCTGTTTAGAGTCGGCGTGCACGATCTCAACTCGGTGAAGGCATTTCGGAGGGAAGTGTATCAGGAGATGCCGAATCTGCGCGAGGGATGGCACAGGTATCTTGTCGTAATGGCGGCTGATCGAGGATTCAAGGTGGGCGAAGTCAGGGTGCAACTCTATCCACGTCTCCACGGCAAAACAAAATTCGGGATGTTGAGGATACCGATCGGTCTTACTGATCTCTTTTCTGTGAAGTATCGAATATCGTTCATGCGAAAACCGATGCTCTTCTTCGGATCGCTCGGGATTCTGTTGATTGTGGCGGCATTCGCGGTCGGCGTAGTCGCCATCTATTTCAGGGTGATTCTCAGTGAGGGGTACCGTCCGCTTCTCTATCTTGTGATGCTGCTTGCAATGTCGGGACTTGCGTCTGTCGGGCTCGGATTCGTAGCGGAATCGCTGATCTACGTACAGGATGAGATCGCCGAATTAAAAAAGCAGACTGGAAAGATCGATAGTCTTGCGGAGTCTATTTCGAGACTGAGGAAGCAGATGCAGGCCACTGACAAGGGCAGGAAGAGAGCGCAAGAGAGCAGTGACAGGCCTCAGAACTGAGCGGAAATCGGTCCTCGTCCTCACTCACAATTTCCCCAGATTTTCCGGCGATGTCTCAGGAGTCTTTCTGCGACACTTACTTCTGTCACTAACGGATTCATTCGATTTCACCGTTGTAGCGCCCCACGACAAAGGTCTGCCGGACATCGAGGAGATGGACGGTATCACAGTTCGCCGATTTCGCTACGCATCCGATGATCGGGAGAATATTGCATACAGAGGTGAGATGCATACCCGCGTCAAGTCGAATCCTATTGGAGTGCTGAGATTCTTGCGTTCTTATAGCAAGGCGGCAAGGGGCGATGTCGCAGGCAGTCCTTTTGATGCGATTTGGGCGCATTGGTGGATTCCCGGAGGATGGGCGGGCCTGAAGAGTAAGGGCGTTCTGGATGTTCCGCTTGTGGTTACATGCCACGGCACGGATATATTTCTGCTCAACAAATTCTCATGGTTGAAACCATTAGCAAAAAAGATATTCAGTGCCGCTGATCGAATTACTGTCGTATCGAACTTCCTGAAGAATCAGTTAGTTGGCATTATGGAGAGTAGTGTCGATGGTGTAGAACAGAAGATCAGTGTTGCTCCGATGCCCGTCGACGATGAGGTGTTTTTCTTTGATCCTGAACTACAGGCTGTGCATGGGAGTATTTTGTCTGCATCGCGTCTGACTGCTCAAAAGCACCTCGATAAGCTCATTCGTGCCGGCGCAAGACTCAGAGACGACGGAATCGAATTTGACATGGCTGTTTACGGTGACGGCCCGGAACGCCAGAAGCTCCTTCAGTTGATCCAAGACCTGGACCTCTCAGATCATGTCCGCATACATAATCCAGTTCCTCAGGCTGAACTTGCAGGCATCTACCGAAAGTCAGAGATTGCTGCTCTTGTGTCTGAACATGAAGGATTCGGACTCATGTTGCAGGAGGCGATGCTCTGTGGCTGCGCGGGTGTCGGTGCTGATTCAGGCGGCATTACGGATATGATAGCCGAAGACGGTCGCGACGGCATTCTGGTACAGCCGCGCGATGCGGACGCGCTATACTCCGCGCTCAAGAGCCTGCTGACCGATCGAGAAAGGCTCTCAAAGCTTCGCGAATCCGGCAGGAGATCGGCTGAGAAGAGATTTTCTGGAGCTGAGTTGACAGAGATTTTCAGGACTATATTGAATGCTTGAGGATAGAGAGCTTGTTAAACTTGATCTATCACCATGCAAGGTAAACATTGACTGACCCGGAATTCACGCAGATTGATTCGCGCTTGCGCCGAGATAGGGCAGAAGCCCGCGAGATGCTCGAATCAGATGACGTCGAAAGTTTGACCGCTTGGGCCGAAAGGGACCCGAAGTTGCTGCGTGTACTCGTCTCACTGCTGTACGACAGAGATGAACTTGTCTGTTTCAGAGCTGCGGACGCGCTTGGCCGGGCATCTGCGATTGTGGCAAGGCGCAAGCTTTCACGAATCCGAAATCTCCTCAGGCGACTTTTTTGGACGATGAACGACGAATCTGGAAGTATCTGTTGGTATGCGCCGGAAGCGATAGGTGAGATTCTCGCGAATGTTCCGGTTCTGATCAGCGAATATTCCAAGATGCTCTTCTCATTTCTGAAGGAAGAACCTTTCGAGAAAGGTGTTCATCGGGCTTTACACCGGATAGCTGGCCTGCATCCCGGCAGTTTTGCTTTGCCTGTCAGCGCTCTCTCGAAATCACTTGATGATCCCGATCCGTCGATACGAGGCCATGCCATCTTGACGATAGCGTCAATGGGATATGAGATACCGTCCGACGGATTGGATCGGTTGCGACGGGACGATTCACCGTTCAGACATTTCAATTCGGAGAAGAGAGAATTCGAGACCAGGATTATCAGTGAAGTTGTCCGGGAAATTGCCAAAAGTCCTTGAAAAATAGTCCGATAGAGATGATGTCACGTGTTTGGCACCAATGATAGAGAATATGGATTAGAAACTTGACTGGGCATCTTGAATTTTCATATATTCGTCCAGTCGACAAGTACAGAATACCAGTGAAGATAAAGTATTAACTATATAAGGAGGGAATGATGACAACTGTCCGCAAATCTATTCTGCCGCTTGCATGGATTGCCGTGCTGTTAATGGTGATCTACGCCGGCTGCTCAGATGACAATGGCGGAACCAGTCCGCCGCCTGTGACGACCGGCACTCTGACGATCTCGTCAACGCCGAGTGGCGCCGCAATCACTCTTGATGGAACTGCCAAAACCGATACGACCCCGGCAACATTTACAAACATCGATGCCGATAGCCATACGATTACGTTGTCCAAGGCCGAATATGACGACTGGGACAGTACAGTGAATGTGCCGGCGGGTGGTACAGCCACTGCCACTGCCACACTTAAACTCACCATGTATGCGCTAAATTTGTTTGCTGTCGGGAACGGATCTGTGTACAAAGATCCTAATGCATCAGAGTATCTGCCTAACACGGAAGTTGAAATTTCCGCGGTTCCTGACCCCGGCTGGGAATTCGACGAATGGACCGGCGGTCACACGGGCAGCAAGAACCCTGATACGCTTGTCATGACGCAGGATTGGACGACTACTGCGGTGTTCGCGGAGATTCAATCGGTTTGGGATTCGATTCGGATAGAGGGAGCGACGTCGCTTGAAGGAGGGGGAGCAATGACAAGGCCGATAGTCTTCCTCGATACCTCGGAATCAGAGTACATCGTTGTCTACCGGGGGACCGGATGGCTTGGTGATCCAGCGACAGGCGACTACATTATTCAGTTTGATCCTGAAGAGTTGGACAGTGTCCAGGCGATAATCACAGCGTGGGATGACATAGACGAAGATAACACGCTTGAGGATGGAGAGCCTATCGGTTGGTGGGATATTGACGGCGAAGGTGACTGGGATGATCGTATTTGGCTGCACAGGGGAGATACGATACCCAACGCAGATGTGCTGATGTATCTCTCAGCCAAAGCGCCACGCAGGCTGATTAACCCCGAAAGAGTCAAGATCAAATAGCTTGCCGACAACGGCGTAGATTGAATATTAATAGGCGGCGCGATGTTCTCGCGCCGCTTGTTCTATTCGTGCTATACTCGAGTCTGTATATGAATAACGGCCGGAAGTCCGGCCGTTGAGATGTCGATATGTCAGTCGACTGAGTCTATTCTGTTTTCTTCTGGCTCATCTTGGCTTCAAGTTCGCTCTGCTTGGCGTGCAGGACATCCTGCTTGACGGTCATAGTCTTCTCGCCGAATAGCGAAAACCTGAGCCAGTTGAATCCGAACTTCAGCAGCTCGACATCGTCTTTCTCGATTTTCTGCCGCGTCTCATCATCGACTTCAAACTTATCTAAGAACGTACTCTTGAATATGAAATTGTGGAACTTGTCGATGTCATATGCCACCATGAAGAACATTTCGATCTTCTCGGGAGTCATGCCGCCATCTTTCTGCAGTCCCTCATGCAAAGCGATATCTTTGAACAGATCTCCGAGTTCGTTGTACTCGGCGATACCCTGATCCTTGATCCAGTCCGAGACAGTCTGTTTCCTCTTCTCCTGAAATCCCTTGCAGACACCTTCCTGTAATAGGAAGTAGAACTCTTTGTCGAGTTCATCGCTACCGTCTTTCGGGGAGGCGAGCCCAAGAGGATACATGCGGCACGACCATGGTCGATCTTCATAAACGGTGCAGCCTTGTTCTGATACAAAGGGGCAGGATTTCTTCTCGTTGTCCTGCATCTTCAGCATGACTACGGGGTATCGCAGATTCTCATCAAATGGTGAGATAGTATGCTTAGCAATGAGTTCACCGGAAGCGATGCCGAGGCGATTCTTCAGCCTGATGATATCGTATGGCGTCAGAAAGATGTTAACGTCCCCGCAGCAGTCATTGAAGCAGGAAACACCTTTGTGGCAGCGGAAAGTGAACGAACTGTCTTGGGCCAGTCGAGGATACTCATCCAGGATAGCCTTCTTGAGATTTTCTATTTCTTTCATTCGACCACCTGTATGTTATTCGACAATGCAGTTCCTGAGCGCCTCGGAAGACCAGACAGGTATTGGACCCAATTCTCCGGTCTGTGGATTATATTTGTGGCGATACGATACATTCTGCTCGTAATGACCTTTCATCCACTCCCATCCTTTGACGTAATAGGGACAGTCGTCGTTGAAACAGACGTATTGTATGTCCGATCCCCAGCTTGTTTCGGCGGGAGCGGCCCATTTGAGCATCTTCACTCCGCAATGCGGGCATGTTGTTTTGTCATCTTCCATGTTATCTCTTAACTTCACTCCAATCCAAATGTTCCAGTCCCAATAACGCTTCTCTATATCGCCTAAATTGACGAATTGTCAAGCCGAAACTGCCTTCCACAAAATGAGAGTCCTCCAGGAATGAACCTGGAGGACTCAATCAATTAACGAACACTATCTCCAGAGGAGATTAGTATATGTGGTGGATGTCCCGCTTGTTCATCTCCCACTTGTTTGTAGTCGGATGCCAGGTGCAATTCGCAAACACTTCCCAGTCTTTCTTCATTTCCGGACAGTCTGACCGGAAGTAATATCCCGGCCAACGTGTCTCTTCACGGAACAGGATAGTGCGAATGTGCGCTTCGGCCTGCCACATGCGGTGGACATTCTCCCAGCAGCGCATCAGTTCGTGGTATCCCTCGGCACCCAACTTCTCCGCATCTTCCCGCAGGAAGTCGAGCAGTTCGAGACCTTTCTCGAGGTTCTCTTTGCTAGTCTTGAAGTGGACGCTTACACCACCTGCATATTCGTCCATAATCTTCTGCAGACGGAACATGAACGATTTCGGCTTGATGTAGTTCGGGTTGACATCAGGGTCTGAGGTGTAGTTCTTGAATTCCTCGAACCTGTCGAGCGGGGCAAGGATCTTCTTCTTGAGTTCTTCGACCATCGCTGCATCGACTTTTGGCGCTGCTGCGTTGTCTTTTGCGTAGGCAACCGCGGCCTTGCCTGCGATTCTGCCTTCAGTGCAGGAGCCGGAAGAGAACTTGTGGCTTGATGCGCCAGAGGCGTCACCGGCTGCGAACATACCCTTTACGGTGGTCATGTTCGTGTAACCCCAGAAGTATTCCTTCGGAGCAATATCTTCGGGACCTGAGACCCAGGCACCGGAGGCGCCGGAGTGCGACCCGATGAAGTATGGCTCACAGGCTGCGATTTCAGACGGTCTCTCTTCAGGAGCAATATTGCTCGCTGCCCAGAGAATCGCCTGTGAGATCGTCATATCCAGGAAGTCTTCCCAGGCTTCCGATTCGAGCTCTTTCAGTTTTTTCTTGCGCTCTTTTTCATCGGGAACCGCTTTGGACAGATTCTCAATTGCTTCCTCTGTTCTCATATAGATCGGGCCTTTGCCGTCCATAACGTCCAGCATCATGAGCCAGTTGCGCAGGTTGGCCGGAACCGGCTTGACCGCACCGTATGGCTGCCATTTTGCCAGCTCGTCCTTGCGCTCGATCATGTAGTTGCCGCCGGTCGCATTTGTTGCACGCGACTTGAAAAGCAGGAACCACGCACCGACCGGACCATAGGCGTCCTTGAAACGTACAGGGATGAACCTGACTTCCTGACAGGTCATTTCTGCACCGGCGCGGAGGGTGAAGTATGCGCTTGCACCGGAGTTGAACGGCGGATACCAGGAGCGGCCGAGGCCTTCGCCGACCGAACGCGGCTTGAAGACGTGGACGGCGCCACCCATTGCGACCATCGTAGCTTTAGCTTTGAAGACGTAGAACTTGTTTTCACGGACCGAGAATCCAACAGCGCCAACGCACTTGTCGCCGTCCATCAACGGCTCGGTTGCGAAGACTCTTTCGTAGATGTTTTCGGTGCCGAGAGCGTTCTTGGCTGCTTCAGCAACGATGACCTTGTAGGATTCACCGTTGATCATGAGCTGCCAGCGTCCTTCGTGAACATAGTTGCCGTCGGCGTCTGTCCAGATCGGCAAACCCCACTTCTCGAACAGATGAACTGTCGAGTCGACGTGGCGCGCAATGCTCGCCACGAGATCTTCGCGGGTGATACCCATAAGATCATTTCTAACATAGTCGACGTAATCTTTGATGGTGTTCTGACCATCTTTGACACCGACATACTGGTTGATCGCGGAGAGTCCCATGGCGACCGCGCCTGACCTGTCCATTGCCGCTTTGTCAACCAGCGTGACTTTAAGACCGTTCTTCTTTGCCCAGTAGGCGGCCTCTGTGGCGGCACCACAAGCTGCCATACCACCACCGAGAATCAGAACGTCAGTATTGATTTCTACTGTTTCCCATTTATCCCAGACTGCCATCTTATAACCATTCCTTTCTTACTTGACGCTTGGAATCTGTGCCATACCTGATGACTCAGGCTCTGTACATAGCAAATCGCTCTTCAGGTCGTCAGTAGCGGTGGCGAATCCGCCTTCCGGTTGCGCTTGACCTTCCTCAGTGGTGCGGATCGGGAATTTGAATCTCTTCAGCATACCGTTCCTGAACTTGACAGTCCACATGATGGAGTCTGTGGAACGCAGCGGGGTGACCGTCGCGCCCATTGGGACAAAATCAGCATAACCGCGAACCTCGACTGCCTGGACCGGGCAGATCTTGACGCAGCTGTAGCATTCCCAGCACATCTCGGGTGCCTGGTTGTAGGCTTTCATTTTGTCCTTGTCCAGCACCATCAAGTCGTTGGGACAAATGTGCTGACAAGCTGTCTTGTCCAGCGCCTTGCACCCATCGCACTTGTCGACAATTACGAAGCTAGGCATTTAGAAATCCTCCTTGCAACTGACTTAGTTAAGTCTCTTATTTCTTGATCTTCTTTTCTGCTTCACCGGTCGCATGACCGTGCATCTTGACTTCAACCTTATCTTCATCTTTGATACCGGCGTAGTACTCTCTCAGAATGCTTAGAATTTCCGGACGGCTGAATTCCGCCGGGACTTCGCCCTCTTCCGAAAGTGCCTTACGCAACGCGGTGCCGGAGAGGAAGAGTCTGTCTTCTTTGCCGTGCGGGCAAGTCTTCATCGAGACCATTCCACCACATTTGTAGCACCAGAAAGTCCAGTCGATCGGCAGCATCTTGCATTTGAGCGCACCATCCCACAGATCGAAGAATATCTGCTGAGCGTCGAACGGACCATAGTAATCACCGACGCCGGCATGATCACGGCCGATGATCATGTGTGTGCAGCCGAAATTCTGGCGGAAGAGCGCATGCAAAAGGCCTTCGCGCGGTCCGGCATAACGCATATCAAGTGGATAACCACCTGTAACAACGCGATCCTTTACGAAGTAATTCTCGACGAGAGTATTTATGCAGTCGACGCGAACATCCGCTGGGATGTCGCCTGGTTTCAGTTTGCCCACGAGTTGATGAATATAGATTCCGTCTGAAACCTCGCAGGCTATCTTCGCAAGGTATTCGTGTGAACGGTGCATCGGATTGCGAAGCTGCAACGCTGCGACGGTCTTCCAGCCCTTTTCCGCAAAAATCGCGCGGCTTTCGGCTGGGCGCTGATAGACATCGGCGAACTCTTTGACGAAATAGCTCTCAGAGAGGACTTTCACCGGACCGGCAATATTCCATGCCTTCTGGGCTTTCACCATCTGGACGCCGGGATGCTGATCATCAGTTGTTTTGAATACATGCTTGCACTCGAAGTCCTTGTCGATCTGGTACGATTCCGTAACCTTCATCGTACCCATGATCTCCTTGGTTTCACCCGAAACAAGGCAGATCTCAGTTCCGGGGGCGAGTTTCTCGTCGTGAGAGAGTGTGATCGGGATCGGCCAGAAGAGCCCACTGCTCATCTTCATATCGGCGCAAACGCCTTTCCAGTCCTTCTCTCCCATGAATCCCTCTAAGGGAGTGAAGCCTCCGATACCGAGCATAATCAGGTCGCCGGTTTCGCGAGTCGTCATCTCAAGCTTAGGAAAACCTTCCGCTCTCTTGAGCTCTTTTTTCCTGTCCTCACCGTCAAGCATGAGGATCTTCAGCTTATCACTTCCGTGCGGGGATATCAGATCTGATTTGGCCATGACATGTTCCTTTTACTGTCTTATAACATTAGTATTAATTAGCCATCGTTCTACCGGCGAGAATGCACTTTTTTTCACAAGCTTTTGACAAGCTTAGAGCCACTTGTATCTAATCGGTAGAATACATCACAAACTTGATCCTAATTTCCTTATCAGTTTTCGCCACAAGAATGTAACTTTTTTCACAATCTCTGTCAAGGGAATTCTGAAGGTTTTTTGGGGTTTCGAGTAGATATTTGATGAATTATTCTTCTGAAACTTAAGTGATTCGAGAGACTTACACCTGCAGACCCCAATCTGATGATCCAATGAGGCAGGCAGCATCGCAGACTTCGTTAGATTCGGGTAATCGGGCAAGATCAACATATGTCTCCGATTTTTCGGTCATCGAAAGCAGATTTTGCACCGAGTATACGCTATTACAGGAAAAATCGAATTCAGAGTCGGAGCGGTCTCAGGATGGAACAATCACCCCAAGTGGCTCGATATAACAAACAGACTTCGTGAAATAAGTAGCAAAATTCTTGACAGTAGGTCGAGGCCGGACTATTTTCACCGGTGAAAACATGAGGGGTGGCGCTGCGACATCATAACCGCGCCCCGCACCACACGGGAGTGAATTATGGCTGAACCGAAATATCTGGAGCCTGACACAGACCTGATCAGTGAAGTCCGAAGGGCTGGTGGGGATAGTCTGAAGAAGTGCTATCAGTGCGCTACCTGTTCGGTTGTCTGCAACCTGTCTCCTGCCGACAACCCGTTTCCGCGCAAGGAGATGATTCAGGCGCAGTGGGGTATGACTGATGCACTCATGAGAGATCCTGATGTTTGGCTCTGCTACCAGTGCAACGACTGCAGCATTCACTGTCCACGCAATGCAAGGCCGGGCGATGTGCTTGCGGCAATCAGGTCTCACATCTATCGCAAGTTTGCTGTTCCATCGTTCATGGGTAAGGCACTCGCGAATCCCGGTGCACTCCCGATTCTCTTTCTCGTTCCGATACTCATTATCACTGCCTGCATATTTTTGTCGGCTCCTCGAACTACTGATGGAAGTTTTCTGTTTCTCAGCAGCTCTGTCATTGATTTCAACATATTCATGCCGCACAGCACGGTGGATGCACTGTTCGTCATTGGCAATATCCTGATTTTCATACTGGCAGCAATCGGCTTTCGACGATTCTGGCGAGGTCTTCAGGGCAGGGGAGAGGATCAGCGAATGTCCTTCGTTTCCGGAATGGTGCAGGCTCTCAAAGAAATATTCAGCCATGCACGGTTCTTTGAATGCGAGACGAACAAGTCTCGGAGTTGGGCACACATTATTCTCTTTGCTGGATTCGGCGGCGCGATGATTACCACCGGGTGCGTATTCATCTTCATCTTCATACCATATTATCTGAATATGCTCGGTCTCGAGCAGTTCGAGTCGTTCTTCCATTTGCCTCTCGACATCTCTCATCCGGTCAAGATTCTTGGCGCTGTCAGCGGAGTCCTCATGACGATCGGCGGGGGAATGCTGATCGTACGAAGATGGTCGGACAAGGAGAAGGTAGGCGCGAGCGGATATGCTGATAATCTGTTCCTGTGGACGATCTTCCTGGTCGGCGTCACTGGCATGCTGTCGTGGCTGATCAGGCTCTCCGGCTTAGCGATGCCTGCATACACAGCATATTTTCTGCATTTGGTTTTTGTGTACTTTCTTCTTTGGTATATGCCGTATTCGAAATTCGCGCATATGATCTATCGCTCGCTGGCTCTTGTCTACGCAAAACAGATAGGACGCGAACCAAGAAGCTAATTAGTAATGATATTGTAGGTTGAATCCCTTGCGGATTCGACATCCCGCATTTATGCAGCACATGAATTGTCGAAAGCGCGAGGCTTTCGACCTACGGACTGAATTCCTGTTGCATTGCTGAGTTGCGCGATTTATATTTTGTTGAGATAGCCTCAGCTGCGTTGAGCGCATGAGGAGTAGAGGACAACAGTATTCAACGAACTATGCGATTAATTCGAGATAAGGGGAAACGCGATGGAATACGAAGTATTTGTTTCCGTGATCGGCGCCTTGGCAACCGTGTTCGCGGCTTTGGCTTCGCAATACATCTTTCGACGGCAGAGGGACATCCAGAGGAGGAAGTCAGAGGAGATCACGCAACTTGCAGATCTAGTCAGAACGGAAGAATCCAAATCCCGAGCAGGTTCCGTTGAGAGGCTGCTTGAGAAGATCCCTTCTGGCCTTCAGCTTGACGAATTCAACAGGAAGCTAGAGGAGATAGCAGTTACATTCTCTCAGGCAATTCCCACGAGGACGGAATCGTACGATGCTGTCGAGAATCTAATCAACGGATATCACGAGCAGGCACTTGATCAGGCTAAGGTCCAGTTCTGGTTCAGTGTTGTAGCAGCATCAATCGGATTCACGCTTATCATTTATCAAGGCATGAACATTGACATCGACCAGCTGTCTACGACGGCGAAAATCCTTCCAGGAGCGACCATTGACGCGGTTGCCTTCTTGTTCTTTAGGCAGGCGTCTGCGACTCGCCAAAGGGCAACAGAACTGTATGACAGACTTAGGACTGACAAGAAGAACAGTGAATCGGTCCGGTTGGTTTCGTCGATTGAAGATCTGAGAGTCAGAAGTGCAGTCAAGGCGCAGATTGCTCTGCACATGTCGGGACTAAACCCCAGCGCAATCGACTTGACGAAGTTCTTGTCGCCTGAGGATGCCGGCAAGTCATCGGAAGACGATGCTGAAGAAGAGCGGGTGGTTGACCTGCAGTCCAAATAGCCCGCCTCCCCTTTGGCTCACATAGCGTAGTTTCACGAGTCCATAGGTGGTTCATATTCCGCTGTTCTGATGCACGCAGCTGTTTCTTTCTTCTTGTGGCTGGTGTACGTCCTCGTGCATCAGCATGGATGAAAAATGTGGCGGGCAAATCATCAATTTACTATATATGACCATTGCGCGTCCAAGGTCACTATACTGAATTGAGGGAGCGACCTGAGTTTGAATTTCCTGACGAAAGTCCCGAGTTTTCTTGAAGGGAAGAAGTTCTATATTCTTCTCGGCCTCATCTTCGCAGTCGGACTGCTCGCACGCATCTTGTACCTGCCCGCCGATGCTCCGATTGGCTTCACCAGATCACAGGATGTCTCGACAGATCCATTCGCATATACATACTTCGCCAAGAACCTGATCGACACGGGTAATGCGAACCCGTACGACGATCCTCGCTGGATAGTGTACGAGAAGTCCACTCAGACTGTCGCGGCATATCTCGTATACGCCGTGCTTGGCACAGGGAGGGCACAGGGCAATCTAACAGCAGTTATCCTGAACCTGCTCGCGATCCTGATGATCGCACTCGCAATCAAGAATTACGGTTCCAGACTGGCTGCTTTGTTGTTTGCTCTGCTTGCGTGCACGAACTTCACACTTATCATGTTCGCCAGGATACCGTTTCTCGAAGCATCACAGAATTTCTGGCTCGCAGCCGCATTCTATTTATTCTCACTCGGTGAGAAGCGCGGTTTCTGGTTTGTATTATCTGGTGCCGCCACCGCCGCCGCCGCATTCTTCGGCAAGATGGTGGCTCTCTATGCAGGTGGGCTATATCTGTCCGTATGGGTTTTTAAGCTTCTAACTGCCGAAAACGATAGAAAGCCCATCCTGATAGATGCAGTCAGGTTTTACGCAGCTTATGTAGCCATTGGAATATTCTGGTTTCTGTTCACGTATCTTCCCTCGGCATCCGAAGTATCGAGCTATTATGCTGAGCAGGGATTGGGATTGTATGGTAGTCCGAGAGCATTCGAGGAACTCCGCATGTTTTTCTGGCAGATTCAGAATCTCCTTGCAGAAAGGCAATTCATGGCGAAGCTGCCGATCGTTACATCCCTGGCTGCGCTTGGCGGTGCAATGGTCATTGCTTATCTCGTGAAATCGCTTCGCAACAAGAAAGTAGACTATCCACTCACTTCCGGGTGGGTCATTCTACTTGTCTGGCTTGTGCTCGCATATATTGCCCTGTTTCCATTCAACTACAGGCCGCTCAGATACCAGACTACTCTCATGTTCCCGATGATAGCGCTCGCTGGCATTTTGCTCGCTATTCCATTCGAGTTTGTGAAAGCAAAGATCGAGAAGAAGAAAAAGCGGCGGTCGGACAGCAAGATGCTCACGGGTGTTTTCTGGAGTCTGTGGTTTCCACCTTTTCTCTGCTCCGCTTATCTCATACTGAAATCCTCGACTGGAGGCGGACTCGATCCATCGGTTCAGGATAACATCTACGTCTATACTATCATTTTCATGTGTGTCGGTTTCGCGTTGTGGTTTATAGTCAAGCTTGACATCTGGCGTTCTGCCGTATATCGAGATATAGCACGAGTCGGGGTGCTTGTGATTGTGCTGGGCTATCTCATCATGCATGCCTTAGGATATGTCTCCTGGGCGGGAACCAGAGAATATTCACTCGTTTACGCAGACAGGGATCTTGGCGAGATACTATCAGGCGACGCCGTGCTGTCCGGATCTTATGCATCGGCACTGACTCAGGAAAACAAGCTCGGCTGCATCCACCACCAATTTGGTGTGGAGACTCCGGACCTCGATTTCTTCAACAAATTTCCGATCACTCACCTCGCAATCGATGAGGGGAACGAGAAACGCGCGCGACAGGACTATCCTACTCTCATGGCTGGGGCTAAAGAGATTGCCAACTATCGACTTCGCGGTTTCCCGGTCAAGATATTCAACATTTCGCAGGTCAGTCCGAATGCCGCTGCTCAAACATATCATCTTTCTGAGTATGAGCAGGCGAGATTCATGCTAACCGGAAACCAGCCCGATTCCGCGAACGCATTGATGACTCGGTTCGCTGCATCAGGATCAAGAAGCTACACTGCGGAGCTTTACCTCGCGGAGACGCAGCTCAGGGCGCAGAAGTATGATGCCGCCATCGAGCATCTGCAAAGGGCTGTCGAGATCGCACCTTTCGATCTGTACACGGCATATTTGTTTGGACAGGCGCTTCTGAACTCTGCGCAAACGCAGGGCAGTCCGGCATATCTTGAGGAGGCTCTGGGCTATCTCGAATTCGCATATGCGAGACGGCCGGCTGACCAGAAGCTGAGGCAGACTATTGAGAGCTTGAAGCGACAGCTTCGTTGAGCACTCACTTCACTTGAATCAAAACGACCTCCGATTTTGGTTGATTCCACTACTAAAGCGCAATAAATTTGTTTATAGCATGTTTCGGTTTGCCGGAGAATATGCGGTGGTTGCACTGAACAAAATTCCATAGACTATTCAATATGAGTTCTGAGAGGCACGAGATGAAGAACAGCATGAGTTCTCTCTGGAAAAGTGAGGATTGGTGGGCGGTTTGGATCGGCTTCGCGATCATTATCGCAGCTCTCCTGAGAATCCTCCCGAAAATACCGAGCGTGGGCAAGTGGACTGACGATCCGTTGGCTGCATTCAGCATCATCAAAGAGGGAGTTGCGACAGGTAACATCCTTCTTCCACTATTGATGCTGATGATAGGACTCGGTTTGCTGACAGCCGTTGGTGTCGCATCCATGAAGACAGAGAAGCTGGTAAAATACCTTGCGGGATTCGCTGGTGTCTTCATCCTGGCCACATTGGCATACTGGATAGCCGATCAGGTCAACATCAAATACTGGGGATTAAGTTATGCTATGTGGGCTCTGCTGGTCGGGCTGCTTGTCTCGAACACTATCGGTACTCCCAAATGGCTGAGAGCGGGTGCTAGAACCGAGCTTTTCATAAAGATAGGGCTTGTGCTGATGGGTTGCGAAATCTTATTCAAAAAGATCATGGCGCTCGGTGCTCCCGGTCTGATGGTCGCCTGGATCGTAACTCCGATAGTGATCATCTTCATGTACAAATTTGGCACAAAAATCCTCAAGATGTCGAACAAATCACTGATTATCATAATTGCTGCGGCAACCTCTGTATGCGGGGTCTCGGCGGCAATAGCTGTAGCAGCGGCATGCTGTGCCAAGAAAGAGGACCTCACACTTGCAGTCGGAATGACTCTTATCTTCACCGTGCTGATGATGTTCTTCATGCCTCTTGGAATAAAGTACATCGGAATGAATGACATTCTCGGCGGCGCATGGATGGGTGGCACAATCGACTCGACCGGAGCGGTCGTTGCTGCCGGATCGATGCTCGGAGATGCTGCAGAGAAAGTGGCCGCGGTCGTGAAGATGATACAAAATGTGCTGATCGGCGTCGTCGCTTTCGTTGTCGCCATATACTGGGTGACACGTGTAGAGTGCGAGGGCAGCGATCACAAGCCGAATGCTATGGAAATCTGGTACAGATTTCCGAAGTTCGTGCTCGGATTTGTGGCTGCGTCACTCGTTTTCTCATTCATAGTTGTGCCGGCATCATCCGGAGACTTCAAACTCGTCGAGGCGAGTTACATCAAACCATTTACGAGAGAGCTAAGAGAATGGTTCTTCTGTCTCGCTTTTGTCGCGATCGGGCTTGAATCGAATTTCAAGGACCTGACGAGCAGAATGGAGGGAGGCAAGCCGCTGATCCTCTATGGTGTTGGTCAGACATTCAATTTGATCCTGACTCTGTTGGTTGCATACCTTGCATTCATCGTCTTCTTCCCGAATGCGATCTGAAGGAGGGTGTGAGAGCTGAAATGACAAACAAGCGACATGACAGGATTGGCCGCTTCATAGCGTGGTCGAAATTCGCTATCGGACTTTGTATGCTGTTGCTGATGGTGACTCTCTTTGCGTCAGGCTATACTCTTCCCGGTGTGTTTGGCGAAGTGGTCCGGCACAACCAGGCGACCGACATCGATGCTTCGCCGCTATTCTATTCTGAGGTCGAGAATATGTCCGATCTCGAGGATGGAGTCAGAGTGATGATGGAGCAAGCTCGGTCGATGCCATCAAGCGAGTAGCGACGAGATTCCTCTCTTTGATCTGATCATGAGTCTGTCTACCACCCAGACCGCCGCGATGGCGAGGAGCCCAGATACCAAAGGAATAGCAAACCGCGTCGATGACGCGAGCCTGGTCTTCATGTCTGCCGCCACCGCATTGTCATGAAATGGCCTAAACAGATCAATACGCATGAGTGACTTTGCGACTGCAGTGAGGTCTACGAAGTATGCCACTGCAGCAAGCGTCATCAGCAATCCTGCGGCAGCCACCAGAGATTCGAAGTGTCTCTGCCAGAAGGGGGCTTTCATTTCGGCGACAATCGAATTTAGGATTGTCGAAGTGAAATCAACCGGTAATTCGAAGCCTGATTCATCGCTGAGGCCGACATTCAGTCTGCTGTATTGTTCGGCCCTCGTGTGGCATTCAGGGCATATATCGAGATGATTCGCGATCTCTGCCGAGCAATCTACTGATCGCTCATCGAGAAATCCCTGAATCTCCTCATCTGTCAGATGCTTGCTTCCCACAGGTCCTCCATTTGGTATTTCGTCAGAAGACGATCCTTCAGAAGCTTTCTGGCCCGGAATAGATAACTCTTCACTGTACCCTCAGGCATGTTCATGATGCTTCCGATTTCGCGATAACTCATGTCATCGAGATGATAGAGAGTGATAATCGCTGCGAACTGCGCTGGCAGCTTGTCGATCTCGGTGCGAAGCCTGATCGAGACATCTTCCAATTCGGCTTGCTTATCCGGTGGTGCCGAATCATCACAGTGAGATTCGATACTTCCGCCATTCGAGGCAATGTCTTCATATAGCGGAATTTTCTTCTTCTCCAGATAATTGCCGCACGTATTATACGCTATCCGTGCGATCCAGGTCGAGAGCTTCGATTTGAACTGAAAGCTCGATAGATTTTGATAGACCCGAATAAAGATATCCTGGCAGAGATCTTCGCGGTCTGTTTCATTGTGTACCATTCTAAACACGATATGGCTCACCAA
>Ga0180009_10002808_pt1 | contig 20264 bp, 18 predicted proteins | sample OS_PC_MetaG_FD_123537 | JGI IMG/M metagenome (GOLD analysis project Ga0180009, IMG submission 123537) | Groundwater microbial communities from the Aspo Hard Rock Laboratory (HRL) deep subsurface site, Sweden - OS_PC_MetaG | ecosystem: Environmental > Aquatic > Deep subsurface > Groundwater...
ATGCCGGCCTTGGGGTCCGGCCACGTGGCGTTGACCAGCTCGTAGTCCTGGTGCTCCACGGCGACGCGCACGTACTTGGGAAAGGTGCCGAGGTGGAACTGGCCATACTCGTCCCAGGGAGAGAAGTCGCTGCCCGCGGCATAGGTCGCGCTGCTCGGCACCCCGACACAGAAAGTGACCTGCACCGTGTCGCCCGGGCTGACGATGCAGGCACCCTGGAACAACAGACACCAGACGCCCAGGATTGCTCTCATCATCCGCTCCTCACAGCTTCTTCGGCATGCCGGTGATGTGAACCCGCACCCTGGTCTGACGGCGCTCGAGCGAATCAAGGCTGTCGGGCCCCCGCACCGGACCGGCGCCGGGGCCGGTCCCCTCGGTGCAGCCGCAGGAGGCCATCTCGCGCTCCCGATCACGCTGCCGCTCGACCCGCTGGCGAACCCTGCGCACCTGACCGCCGAGATCCACCTCCCCCAGCGCCGGGCGCCAGGGGGGAGGGGCCACATAGCGATCGGCCGCCCCCTCCAGCCGGGCGGAAACACGCGAGCCGAGCCGCAGTGCTCCGCCGGGCGTCACCTGCGCCACCTGCCCGGGCTCCAGATCGACTCTCTCGCCGCCAGGCCGGGCGCGCAGACCCACCGCCTGCGCCCGGCCTCGAACCAGGTGGACCTGTCTGTCCCCCAGTACGGCGGTGCCGTCGAGATCCAGCCGCAGATGTCGGGTCACAACCACTCCCCGGCCGGCGACGCGGGCGATACCCTGCTCCAGGCGCAGGTCATCTCCCCGCACGTGGAACCGGGCCATGGCGCGGCGTGACAGCCATACGCTGAGCCGTCGCCCGACCAGCAGCTGCGCCTCGGCGTCCCGGGACTCCAGCGCCACCGTCGCGTCCCACTGCAGCCGGTCGCCGGCCTGCAGCAGCTTGCCCCCGCCGTGCACCTCACCCTTGACGGCCACCACCAAGACCTCGGCCCGCGTCTCGCCGGGGGCGAGCAAGATGCCGCCGATCCACGCAAGCAGCAGCGGAATTCTCATCGGGAGCTCCAGCTCAGGTTGAGGGTCACCAGGTGCCGGCCGTAGTCGAAGTCGGGGACGGTGGAGAAGTTCTGCAGCCGGCGGTAGACCGCCCGCAGCCTCGTCCCCCACACCAGGGCGCGTCCGACCTCGGCCATCACATCCAGGGTGTTGTCCATCCGCTGCTCGCCCCAGCGGCCGTTCGCCGAGCGGTAGTGGTTCTCGTGCTCGTAGCCCAGTCGCAGACCGAAGAGCAGCGCCCAGGGTCCGAGGTAGGACAGCCCGGCGCCGGCTCCAGGCACCAGGGCATGATAGTCGTCCGACCGGGCCAGCTCGTGCCTCAGCACGAGCCACGACAGCAGCCGGAAGCGCGCGCCAAGGGCGCGGCTGTGCTCCAGCCCCAGCTCGTTGTTCCAGCTCGATCTCGGCAGGTCGGCGTAGTCCTCGCGGGTCAGGCTGTAGCGCAGCTGGGAGCTCACGGAGCCACCGTCCCGATGCTGCAGCGAGATGTGGCCGCCGTGCTGTTCGACGAAGATATGGTTCGGATCCGACAGAGGAGGATCGCCGTCGAGCAGCACCAGCCCGAAGCTGTAGCCGGTCGCCAGCTGAAGCCAGCCCTGCTCCAGGTCGAAGCAACGGGCCAGGAAGGCCGACCCCTGCAGATCGGTGCGGCTGGCGTCTCCCACGTACCGGTCGATCTCCTCCCCCGCCGGGAAGTAGAACACCCGGGAACCGGCGACGCTGCCCCAGATCAGCGTGCGCGACCCCACGTAGGGGCGAAGCGTCAGCGAGCCAGACACCCCGGGCCCCACGGCGGTCGGTGCGGTGGTCTCGTGCTCGTAGAGCGGATTGGAGTCCACCACGCCCGAGACGGTCAGCTCGCCGTCGACCCAGGAGGCCGGCCTCCCCTGGACCTCGTAGCCCGCGCGCACCACCTGGGCCGCCGCCTCGCCGAAGCGGCCGAAACCCACCAGCGGTCCCACCATCTGTCGGCTGAGGGCCATCTGGCTGTTCTGGTAGTAGCCGAGCCCGAGCTGCAGCCGAACGGCTCGCCAGTCGAGCCCGGGCTCGTGTCTGGCGGCTCTCAGCTCCGCCAGCGCCTCCTGCCCATTGCCCAGGCGCAGCAGGGCCAGCCCCAGGTGGTAGCGGACATATCCGTCGTCGGGGTCCAGCTCGCGTGCGGCTCGCAGGGTCCGGGCGGCCCAGGCGGCATTGCCCTCCTTGAGGTAGGCCATCCCCAGGTCCAGCAGCAGCCGAGAGTTGGTCGGGTCGAGCCGGGCCGCGCGAGCGAGCGTGCTGCGACCCTCCCTCAGCCGGCCCAGGCGGATCTGGGCCAGCCCGAGATAGTGCGACGCGCCGGGCTCCTGCCGCACCCGCTGCAACAGCCTGACGGCCTGCTCGAGCTCTCCTCTCTGGTAGCGCAGGATGCCCCGCGCCACCACCAGCTCGGGCGACTCCGCCGACGCCGACGCCGAGACGAGCAGCAGCGACAGCAGCACGCTCCTACTCGGCATAGAGCTCCCTTATCTTCCTCTTGAAGTCGTCGATCTTGGCCGAGGAGAACTGGCGGGTCCGGGCCACCAGCCGCCCCTTCTTGTCGATCAGGATCGCGTCGTAGTAGTCGGCGGCGTACAGGTAGTAGACACCGCTCTTGTCCGGCATGACCGGGACGCTGACCTCGTCGTATTCCAGCGCCCGGTCCTCCCAGTTGGGCCCATTGGTGGCCTGATCCCACCCCGTGATCACCGCCAGCTGGAAGTCGGTCAACCCCTCGGCTCCGAGCGGGTCGACCAGCTGATCCTGGAGGGCAACAACCTGTTGCCCGCAGAACTGTCAAACCAGCAGGGCGAAGAAGATCATCACCACCTTGCCCTTGAGCTGGGACAGGCAGAGCTCCTGGCCATGGAAACTGGACTTGGGGTTGACCACCCCAAGGCAGAACTCGGGGGCGCTGCGGCGTTCGCCAAAGGGGAAATCGCAGCGGTAGTTGATGCACTCCTTGCCCACCGGCATGCCGTTGACGTAGCAGTCCGTGTCGGTCGTGCATTCCACGCGACACTGACCGGTGGCGCGATCGCAGCTCTCGTTGCCGTTGCAGTCAACGTGGCTCTGACAGCGGCTCTGCACCAGGCAGCCGGTCCCGCCGCACAGAGGCAGCGCCAGCACAACAACCAGCCACGCCCGCATCACTCCCCTCCCGTGATGGTGTGGACCACAGTCCCGCCCTGCCCCACCGCCCATCCATCCATGGCGGAGGTGAAGCAGACCGCCTCCAGGCGCGCGGTCACACCGGGGCTCTGTGGGGTCCAGCTCTGCCCCCCGTCCTTGGTCCTCAGCAGCGTGCCTCCCTCCCCGACCGCCCAGCCGTCCTGGGCGCTCTGCAGCGTCACGCCGTACAGATCGACGGTCACGCCCGAGGTCACTGTGGACCACGCCTTGCCGTCGCTGCTGGCCACGATCGTGCCCTTGTCCCCGACGGCCAAACCCGAGTTGCCGGACAGCGCCACGGCCCGCAGCGTCTCGGTCGTGCCGGCAGCATAGCCGACCCATGTGGCGCCCTCGTCCTCGGTGCGGTAGATTTTCCCCCCCGTCGCGCCGACGATCCAGCCCAGCTTGTCCTGCCTGACCACGTCCAGGAACACCTCGCCCGGGTAGGGGGTCGGGCCGCAGACCCAGCTGTAGCCGGAGTAGTACTTGTAGCCGCCGCCCGCGCCGTTGACCGCGACTCCCGCGCCGAAGCCGGCGCCGGCCGCCGAGAGGTGCAACGAGTGAAACACCTCGAAGACGAAGGCGCTGCACTGGGGCGCCACGTTCCAGTTCTTTCCCTGGTCCTTGGTCTCCCAGATCTGCCAGTCCTTGCCGGCGGTGGCGCCATAGGTTGGATCGGCGAAGGTCACGGTGTAGAGGTCGACGGTCACCGGGCTCGACACCCCGACGCTCTGCTTGGTGAAGTTGATGCCCGGCGGCGAGGCCGGGCCACGGTAGAGCATCGTGCCCTTGTCACCCGCCACGAACAGATGCCCGCCGGGCAGGCACGCCACCGCGTGCAGATCCTCGGCGCCAACCTGAGCGCTCTGCCAGGCCGGCCCGCCTCCCTCGGTCACGGGCCGGTCCCCCACGGAGATGTCAGGCAGGGCCCGATCCGGCCGCGGGGCATCGGGCACCGCCCAGTCCAGCACCAGATCGGGCCAGATCGGCCCCCCATCCTCGGGGTTGGGGCGGTCCGAGCAACCTGCCAGGCACAGCCCAACCGTGACCAGGAAGATCTTGCGCATCAACAGATAATAGTCAGTTCTTCCCCCGGCGGCCAGTCACCACCGGGGTTGGAGGCTCGGCGCCCTGCAGCACGGCGTGCACGTTATCGGCCGCCAGTCGTGTCATGGCCATCCGGGTCTCGCGGGTGGCGCTGCCCACGTGCGGCAGGAGCACCACGTTTTCCAGCTGCGCCAGCCCCGGCGCCAGCACGGGCTCGCGCTCGTAGACATCGAGCGCAGCGCCCGCAAGCCCGCCGGTGCGAAGCCGCTCGACCAGCGCCGCCTCGTCGACCAGCGGGCCCCGGGCGGTGTTGACCAGATAGGCGTCGGGCCTCATCAGCGACAGCCGCCGGGCGTCGATCAGGTGGTGCGTTCTTGCATCGAGCGGCGCGTGCAACGTGACCACATCGGCCTGCGCCAGCAGCTGCTCCAGCGGCAGACACTCGCACCGCACGAGCCCCAGATCTACGTCCCCAGGGCAGGCGGGGTCGGTGTAGACCACCCGCATCCCGAACCCGGCGGCGCGGCGGGCCACGGCGCGGCCGATCTGCCCCAGGCCCACGATGCCCAGCGTCTTGTGCAGTAGATCGACGCCCATCAGCAGCGTCGGGTCCCAGCCCTGGAAACGCCCGGCGCGCACCATCGCGTCCCCCTCGACGACCCGCCGCAGCAGGCAGAGCAGCGCGGCCCACGTCAGGTCCGCGGTCGCCTCGGTCAGCACGCCTGGCGTGTTGGTGACCCAGATCCCACGACGGCGCGCCGCCTCCAGATCGATGTTGTCGTAGCCCACGGCGTGGTTGGCGATCACCCTCAGCCGGTCGGCGCGCTCCAGCGCCGACTCGTCAACCTGCACCGTCAGCAGCGGGATCAGGGCGTCCACGCCCACGATCGCCCGTCGCAGCTGTGCCGAGTCAAGCCCGCTTGCCACCTCGACGTCATAGTGCTCCTGCAGCACGGAAAGCCCACCCTCGATCACCGGGTGAGTTACCAGCACCTTCGCGCGCATGGGTCACCTCCATCGCTGTGACCTGTCTAGTGCACGATCGGCCCGGCATCAAGGGGCCTGTCGTCGCGGTCGGCAGGCGCAATCGCGTGGCTCACCGCTGTACAGATTGCCCCCGACGCTCAGAGCCACGCGAAGCCGCCCCGGCGCCAACCTTGCCACCTCCCCGACTGCCGATCGGCAGCGAGCACACCAGTGCGCACCGAGAACCTGCGAGCATCGTCGACACATTTGGGCGCCTGCCGACCGCGACGACAGGCCTGTTTCCCATTTGGGCCCTGTGCAGGCCACAACCGCCATCGTATGTCATTTGGGCGCCTGCCGACCGCGACGACAGGCGTTGTCCAGCGCCGCCACCGCGCCCGCCTTGACCCCGATCTACCCCCATGGGAGGGTGATCAGCGAAACGCAGGCGAGATGCGCGGGCTCTGTCGGATACTGCTGTTGGTCGCCGCCCTGCTCCAGCTGCTGCTGGGGGCGGTGTACCTCATGAGCGCGCGATACCAGCCTGTCGCGTCCCAGGCGCAGGATGGACTGTCGCCGGGCAGGCAGCTGACCCTGGGCATCGTGGTGCTGGCTGCTGCCCTGGCCCTGATGGCGGCAGCTGTGCTCGGGTCGCTGCGTCGAGCAACGCGCGTCACTCTCGTCCTGGTGGGCATGTCAGCGGTCGTGGTGGTCGGGACGCTCGTGATCGACGGCGCACAGACGGTCGTGGTCCTGTCCCTGGTGCTGGTCCTGCTGGCCCTCGGCGGGCTCGTGCTCGCCGGGTGGAGACTCGCCCGGCCAGGGTGATCGCGGTGGCCATCCGACACACCGCGTGACATAGTCTGCAACCATTCGTCGTCCGCACCAATACCGATCAGGAGGCGAAACCATGCGTACCTTGCTCTGCATCGTGTCGCTGGCCGCCGCGTTGCTGCTCTGCTGCTCCGGCACCAAACCGGCCGACAACAACCGGCCACCAAAGCCTGCCAAACCCACGGTCACCGCCCCGTCGCTGTTGGCCCGACCGGCGTTCGCCCAGGTCAAGGGTGGGGGCAAGGAGGTCAGCCTCTCCGACATCGCCGAGCGAGCGGTGCGCAGCGTGGTGAACATCTCCTCCACGCGGGTGGTGCAGCGTGGCCGGGGGCTCTCGCCCTACCACGGCAATCCGTTCTTCGAGCAGTTCTTCCGCCACCGGCAACCCCCACAGCAGCGTATGCGCAGCCTAGGCTCCGGCGTGATCGTCAGCCGTGACGGCGTGGTCCTGACCAACAACCATGTGGTGCAGCATGCCGACGAGATCCACGTCAACCTCTCCGACGGTAGCAAGCTCAGGGCCACGATCGTGGGCACCGACCCCAAGAGCGATCTGGCGGTGCTGCGGCTGCAGGGGGATCTGGGCCAGCTCGAGCCGCTCCCATTTGGCGACTCGGCGAAGCTGCGCCTGGGCGAGGTCGTGCTGGCGATCGGCGACCCGTTCGGCGTGGGGCAGACTGTCACGATGGGCATCGTCTCGGCCCTCGGCCGGGCCAACATGGGGATCGTGGACTACGAGGACTTCATCCAGACCGACGCCGCCATCAACCCGGGCAACAGCGGCGGAGCGCTGATCAGCATGCGGGGGCAGCTGGTGGGGATCAACACCGCCATCCTGTCCCGCTCGGGCGGCTACCAGGGCATCGGCTTCGCCATCCCCAGCGCGATGGTCCATCCGATCATGGACAGCCTGCTCAAGCACGGCAAGGTCATCCGCGGCTGGCTCGGTGTGGAGATCCAGAGCCTCACCCCGGAGATCGCCAGGCTGATGACCCTGCCCGACGACACGCGAGGAGTGCTGGTGGCCGGCGTCCAGCTCGACAGCCCGGCGGCCAAGGTGGGGATCAAGCGGGGCGACGTGATCACAGAGCTCAACGGCAAACCGGTCGCCTCGGTCGCCAAGCTGCGCAACGCGGTGGCCGCCGCCGGCTCGGACGTCGAGGTGAAATTGAAGCTGGTGCGCGACGGCAAGGCGCTGTCTGTCGGCCTCAAGCTCGGTGTGCTCCCGTCGGACCAGGTGGCCCGTCTCGATCCCTCCCAGGGAGTGCTGGGGGGCCTCGCCGTGGAGCCCCTCACCGACGAGATCCGGCGCAGGCTTGGGCTGGACCGCCGGGTCACGGGTGTGGTGGTGACGGAGGTCAAGGCCGGCAGCGCCGCCGACGCCGCCGGGCTCCACGCGGACGATGTGATCACGGAGATCAACCGCCGCCCGCTCAAGGACGCCTACCAGTTCTCCACCCTCTACAAGCAGGCCAAGGACCGGTTGCTGCTCCTGGTCTACCGTGAGGGCGTGCCGGTCTACCTGCTGCTGGAGAAGTAGCCGCAGTGTGCTAGCCTTGTTGCATGAGATGGAAGGTGCTGTTCACCATCATCGGCGGCGTGGCCGGTGTGGCGCTGGGCCTGCTGCTGCGCCGCTACGGATCGACCTGAGCGCTGACCTGCAACCCGGTGGTCACCGGGCTCGTGGGCGCCGTCGTCGGCTTCAGCCTGGGCGGAGATCGCCGCTGAGGACTGCGGTCTGGTGGGACAGGCGGGCGGAGCAGACAGGCCGAAAACTGGCCTCTTTGGCCGGGATCTGGCATATTTTGCCGCCATGGATCGCCAGGAGCGCGCCGATCTGCTCTGTCGGGTGAGGCGGGACGCCAGGCTCATCACCGATCACTTCGGCCTCGAGTACCGGGACATCCTCGCCGAGCACCCCCGCGTCAAGTCTCGCTACGGCGTCTGCTACCAGGACGGGTTGATCAAGATCCGGCTCAACCACGCCAGGACCGGCGAGCCGCTCAAGTACTCCAGTCTGATCGACACCCTGTGCCATGAGCTGGCCCACCTGAAGCACTTCGACCACGGCCCCCAGTTCAAGGCCTTCTTCTTCCGGCTGCTGGGGTGGGCCCGCTCCAGGGGGATCTACCAACCCGGGCCGGGGAGCGGGAGACGTCAGCCTGGACCCGCCGCCCGGCCGCGGCCCTCGCTCGGCGGCCCGCCCCGCCGCAACGGCGTCCCGGTCTTCCCCTCGGAGACAGAGGCCAATCTGGCGCTGCCATGGATGGTCCAGCTGTCTGGTCAACCGGTCTCGAGGCCGGCAGTCCGTTCGACGGATCCACACCGCCGCGGATTGGATCCACCGAGCCCTCGGCAGCTCGAGCTGTTCTGACCTCCGGCAATCCGACAAGCCTTCCGTAATTAGGACTTGAACCGGGAGATCGGTTCTGATATTGGTTTCGCCATTATTTGCGGTCGGGGCCGCTTGGAGGTTTCGTGTCTGGTTCAGTAGACCCTCTGAGTACCAGCTGGGAACGAGTCAAGGGCAGTCGATTCAACAACCCCTTTTTCGGTCTCAGGCCCCTGTCGCCCAGGCGAGTCTCGCAGGCGCTGCAGTGGGTCAGGGAGGCCGACGGCTGACGAGGCAAGATGAAGAAGATCGCAGGAACGCACCTTCTGGTCGACGGCTACGTCCGCGACGGCAAGACCCTCAATCCCGACACAATCTGCACCCTGTTCGATCGTCTGGTGGAGACGCTCCAGATGCAGTATCTCCAGCGACCGACGGCGATCCGCGTCCCGATAGATCCCAATAAGCTCGACTCCGACGAGGATGAGGGCGGCTGGTCGGTGATCTGCCAGATCACCACCTCCCACATCGCGCTGCATGGTTGGCCGATGCGCGGCGCCTTCATGATGGACGTGTTCTCGTGCAGGAACTTCGACCCACAGGCCGCACAGCGCGTGGTGGAGCAGGTCCTCGACGTGACCGATTCCCGCGTTCAGGTGATCCGGCGCCTGGACCCGCTCCACGACTGACATCGCCGACAGCAGCTGGCCTGCCACCCGCCCGGGGATGCGCGGGTGCCTCGCCTTGACTCCCCCCGAGAACTCTGACACCTAATCACCTATGTACGCGATGGCTTCGCCGCCCTTCGACCGGATCGTCGGGCTGGGGCGCGACCCGATCGAAAGCGCACGGCAGCTTGTCCACGGCGGCCACCGGCTGCTCGGGCTGGTCTGCCCCAACCTGCCGGAGGAGCTGCCCCATGCGCTGGGGCTGGTCCCCTTCCGGGTCGTGGTGCGCCCCACGCCGCCCACCCGCTCCCCCGAAGTGCTGCAGACCTTCTGCTGCAGCTGGGTGCAGGCCCTGCTGGACCAGGCCATGCGCGGCGAGCTGGCTCATCTCGACGCCATCACCTTCTCCGGCAACACCTGCGACTCGCTGCAGAACCTGCCCGACATCTGGCGCCGGACGGTGGAGCGCCCCGCCCAGCTGCACACCCTGCGGCTGCCGGTGGTGAACCAGGGGGAGCTCGCCCTCGACCTGCTGCGGGCGGAGATCCGCCAGTGGCAGGGCTGGCTGGAACGGCTCGCGGGCTCAGCGCTGGATCGATCCCGCCTGCGGGCCAGCGTCCTGCTGTTCAACCGCATCCGCGCCGCTCTGCGGCAGCTGCAGCGGATGGCGATCGAGGGCCGCCTACCCTACTCACTGGTGCAGGCCGCCGCCATCTCGGCCCAGACCCACGAGCGCGCGGAGATCGCCGACCTGCTCGACGCCGCGGTGGAAGTCGCGCGCCCCTGGAGTGCGGGGCGAGCGCGCGATGAGGAGAGCAAAGCCCGTGTCGTGCTGGCCGGCGGCTGCCTCGATGACCTGCGCCTGATCGAGTGGATCGAGCAGCACGACGCAGCGGTGGTCGGCGATGACGGCTGCGCCTTGTCGCGCAGCTTCGAGCCAGAGGCCGACCTGGACCCGCAGGACCCGCTCGAGGAGATGGCCCGCCGGCACATGCGCCGCTCCCGCTGCCCCGTGCAGAGCCAGAGCGCAGTGACACGCGCCGCGGCGCTGTCGCAGAAGATCCAGCGAGGCGAGGCCCAGGGCGTCGTGCTGTTGCCCTACAAGGGCTGCGAGCCCCACGCCTTCGACAACGTGATCCTGGCCGAGACGCTGGACCAGCTCGGCGTGCCCCATGTGACCCTCGAGATCGAGCCCCACCTGGGCAACTGGGGGCAGATCACGACCCGGCTCGAGGCTTTCCTCGAGATGCTCTCCGATGACGGCGAGCTCTACGGCGACACAGAGGTGAGCTGACCATGCTCGCACGGTTGACTCGACGCCGAAGCGCCCCATCCGATGGCGAACAGCCGCTCTATCGGCCGCTCGGCAGCACCGGACCGCTGAAGACGCTGATGAAGCGCTACTACCTGGTGACCAAGGCGGCGCCGCGCGTCGGCCTCAAGACCGCCTGGCTCACGAGCGGCGCTCCGGTGGAGCTGCCGCTCTCGATGGGCATCATCCCCCAGTATCCGGAGAACTACGGCGCGCTCTGCGGGGCCCGGCGAGTCAGCGTCGAGCTGTGCCAGGCCGCCGAGGCCCGCGGCTACTCGCCGGACCTCTGCTCCTACGCCCGAAACGACCTCGGCTCGATCTTCGCCCCTGACAGGGCCCCGCTCAAGGGCCTGAGCCGGCCCGACGTGCTGATCGCCTGCAACAACATCTGCGGCACGGTCACCAAGTGGTGGGAGCATCTCGCATACCACCTGAAGGTGCCGCTGTTCATGCTCGACACGCCGTTCACCGAGGGCGAGCGCCCCCCACACCTGATCGACTACGCGACGCGGCAGGTGGAGGCGATGATCCCGTTTCTCGAGCGCCACACCGGCCGGCGCTTCTCGCGGCGCCGTTTCGCGAGGGTGGCGGAGCGTTCGAGCGAGACGATCCGGCTGTGGAACGACTGCCTCGACCTGTGCACGGCCCATCCCTCACCCCTCAACAGCGCCGACCGTTTCCTCGTCATGGCGCCGGTGGTGACGATCCGCGGCAGCCGCAGCGCCCTCGGCTTCTACCGCACCCTCAAGCGCGAGGTTGTCCAGCGCATCGAGCGCGGCGAGGGCGCGATCCTGCGCGAGGAGCGCACCCGCCTGCTGTGGGACAACATCGCGATCTGGTACGACATCTTCGGGCTCTCAGCGCGCTTCGCCGGGACGGGGGCGGTCTTCCCCGTCGACACATACACCAGCGCGTGGACCGGCATAATCGACGGGCGTGAGAAACGGGATCCCGCCCGGGGCGTGGCCCGGGTCTACTCCGACATCTACCTCAACCGGGGCATCGACTCACGGTTGCAGATCATGGAGCGCATGATCCGGCGCTTCGATCTCGACGGGTTCGTCCTGCATTCGAACCGGAGCTGCAAACCATACTCCCTCGGCCAGCAGGTGATCCGCAGGGAACTCAGCCAGCGCACCGGCAAGCCCGGGCTGGTGATCGAGGCGGACATGGTGGACTCACGACACTACGACAGCCGCAGGGTTCCGTCCCAGGTGGCCGCCTTCCTGGAGGTGCTGCAATGAGCGCGAAGGTCCGCGGTCACACGATCGACGGGGTGACGCTTCAGCTGGCCCACCCGGTGGACCTGCCGATCGAGTGGGTGGGACGCATCGAGCTCCGACTGCAGCTCCAGGCGGCCTGGCTGGTGCTGGAGGACGAGGACGATCCGCTCACCCCACGGCTGGTTGGAAAGCCGGGGGTGGGCAAGACCACCCTGGGCTACGCCGTGGCCCGGAGCCTGGGGCGAGAGGTCTACCTGATGCAGGCCACCATGGACACCCGCCCCGAGGATCTGATCGTCACGCCGGTGATCGCCGACGACAACAAGCTGCGATACGTCGCCTCGCCGGTGGTGACCGCCATGATCCGGGGCGGCGTGCTGGTGCTGGACGAGGGCAACCGTATGAGCGAGAAGTCATGGGCCTCGCTCGCGCCCCTGCTGGACCAGCGGCGCTACGTCGAGTCGCTGGTGGCCGGCATCCGCATCATGGCCCACCGCGACTTCCGCATGGTGGCGACCATGAACGACGATGCCTCCACCTTCGACCTGCCGGAGTACATCCACTCCCGGCTGCAGCCCCAGATCCTGATCGACTTCCCCGACGCGGAGGAGGAGAAGCTGATCCTGGGCCGCATCCTGCCCTTCGCGCCGGAGGCGATCCTGGACTATGTCGTGACCTTCCTCCAGCGAGCCCACGCGGCCGACGAACGCTACACGGTTCGCGACGGCATCAACATCGCCCGCTACGCGCTCAAGACGCAGGCGCTGGCCAGGGAGCAGGACCGGCGCGCTCCCAAGATGGAGCAAGCCGTGGAGAGCTCCGTGGAGATGATCCTGGGAGTCGAGGCGACGCGGTATCTGGTGACATGAGCGCCCGCGGAACCCTGATCACCGTCCCGGTGCTCCACGGCCGCCTCGAGTTCGCCGTGGTCGTCCGCCAGGCCCTGGAGGGGGTCAACCCCGACTGCATCGCGGTCGAGCTGCCCGAGACCCTGACCCAGCCGGTGCTGAGGGCCGCGGCCCGCCTGCCCCTGCTCTCGGTGGTGAGCTACCAGGACCGCAGGAGCCTGCCGGTCTACCTGCCCGTCGAGCCCGCCGATCCTCTGGTGGAGGCGGTGCGCTTCGGGCTGGAGCGCGAGCTCCCGGTGCACCTCGTCGACCAGGACGTGGACGAGTACGGCAGGCACCAGGAGCTGATGCCCGACCCCTACGCGGTCAAGCGCCTGGGACACCAGCGCTACTGCGATGCCTACCACCAGGCGCTGCCGTCTGGCCCGCCCCCCGACCCGGCCGACGCCGGCCGGGAGGCTGTGATGGCGTTCCACCTGCAACAGCTACTGGCCCGTCACGAGCGCGTGCTCTTCGTCTGCGGGCTGGCCCACGCCCGGCGCGTGGAGCTGCTGGCTTCAGGCGACCTGCTGCCCGAGCCGCTGCGGCGGGTCAAGCGCGAGGGGGTGATCCTCCATCACCTGGCGGCCGAGTCGAGCCGCGAGGTGATGGCCGAGATGCCATACCTGTCGGCGGCCTTCGAGCGGGCCCGCCAGCAGACGAGCGCCCTCGACGGGCTCGATCGGCTGGTGGAGCAGGTGCAGCTGGCGCAGACAGGCCGCGCCAACCACAAGAAGAGCTCCGGCGAGGACGTGCCCGCCTCGGCGCTGAACACGATGTTTCGCTTCGCCCGCAACTACGCGCTGGTCGAGGGCCGGCTCTCCCCCGACCTGTACCAACTGCTGGTCGGCGCGCGCGGGGCGGTGGACGACAACTTCGCCTACGAGGTGTGGGACCTGGCCACCAGCTGGCCCTGGCAGACCGACCGGCCCGAGCTACCAGTGATCCGGCTCTCGATCGAGGACCTGTACCAGCACGCGCGCTACATCCGCTTCCACCGCAAGCTCAGGACCCGCAGGCGGAGCCTGCTGCGCCTGGTGAAGCAGCGGCCAAGGGAGCAGCGGCCCGGGGAGTGGAAGGAGGGTTGGAGCGGGGAGGCGATCTGCTCCCACCAGCCCGAGGATATCGTGGTCGAGAGCTACGGCGACTTCCTGCGCAAGAAGGCCAAGGGGATCCTGTCGGCCGAGAACTCGCGGGTGGAGCCCTTCACCGCCTCGCTGCTCGACGGCATCGACGTGCGCGAGACGCTGCGCAACTGGCACGAGGGGCGGCTCTACGTCCGCGAGCACCAGCTGATCAAGGGGGACGTGGGTGCGGTGATTGTGGTCTTCGACGAGGACACTGGCGCGACACAGCGCTACCCCTACTGCATCACCTGGCAGGGCGAGCACGAGCAGGAGTCGGACATGGCTTTCTACTCCACGCCGCTGGGCGAGCAGATGGTGGGGCCCGGCATCTCGCGCTGTGAGTACGGCGGCTTCCTGCTGACCTACCCTCCCGGGCGCATGTTCCACGTGTTCGAGGACTCCTACTTCGACCGCGCCGACTCCAAGGCTGAGCGGCTGCTGCTGGCCGGCATCGACTACTCCGTCGAGCGCCTGATCGTCTACGTCGCCGCCCGCCCGCCCCGCTCCCGGCTGAAGTCCTTCGCCGAGCGCTTCGGCAAGAAGGTGGTCTACATCCCGATCGGCGACCTGTCGCCGCTGACCGTGCGCAAGATCCGCGTGTTTCACGTGCTGGACGGGCACCCGGTCAGGATCTGGGCCAAGGACTACGTCTGAGGCGATTCCGGTCCTCGCGCCCCAGAGGGGGCACTCCGGGATGAAGCGGCGGAATCCGCTCTGGACTGACGCGCCCGATCTGGCGACGATGGACCGATGCGCGCCTTTGTATGCTCCGCCCGCCCCCACCGGACTGCTATTCTTGCCACGGCGATAGTCACGCTGCTCGCCTCGTCGGCCCGCGCGAACGGCATCCCGGCGTACATGGACAGGACCGGCTGGCACCTGATGGCCGAGGAGAGCCAGCAGGCGGTGATCGCGCTGCGCGACGGCCGCGAGACCATGCTCCTGGGAGTGCACGTGGCGGCGGACGCCACGCCCGAGCAGGCCTCCAGGCTCGTGTGGCTCACCCCGGTGCCCGCGCCCCCGAACGAGGTGCAGGTCGCGATCCTGCGCGACTTCCCCCTGATCAGCGGCTACGAGCCGGCGGGCAAGCTGGCCTCGGATCTGCGCGGCGCCCTGTGGGCCATGTCCGCGACCCAGATCTATCCCATCATCCCCGCCGCCCTGTTTGTCGTCGCCCTGCGCGGAGAGGGCGTCGATGGTCCTCCGGTCGTGGTGCTCCAGCACCTCCGACGACACGGGGTGGAGCTGGAGCTGCTGACCGCCCCCTCGCGCGAGGCGCTGAGCCGGCACCTCGAGCGCCAGGAGATCCGGCTGCCCGAGGCGGCGATGCGCTCCCTGCGCCCCTACTACGGCCAGCGCGCCTGCCTGGTGCTGTTCCGGGTGGCGGACCTGGCAGCCTACCGGGCGGCGGCCGAAGGCGGCGGCCAGACCCTGGGCGTCCAGATCCGCTTTCCGACGCGGGAGGGCTTCTACCCCCTCGTGGCCAGCTCGGCGCTTCCGGGTACGCGCCTCGAGGTCGTGGTGACCGCGCTGGGGCACATGGTGCCGGCGGGAGATCCGCCCGAGGGGCTGATGGTCGAGCACTACGTCGGGACGGTGAGCGCCGACCACGAGACGCTCCGGGTGCTGGGCGTGGACCCCGCGCAGCCCCACGACCTGCCGTACACGCGGCTGCACCTCGTCGGCGCCCCGACATCGCTGACGCGCGACCTGCGCTTCCGGCCGGGGGGCACGACGCTGGCCGCCTCCTGGGTCGCCAGCCGCCACTACGGCAGGAACCTTCTGGCGCTCGCGGCCACGGTGTTCATCGGGCTCTGCATCATCTCCTGCCTGCTGGCCCGGGGGGTCTGGCGCTCCGAAGAGCACACGCCCTCCCGCGGCGTCACCGTCGCCCTGGCCCTGGCCAACCTGCTCACGGTGCTCGCGGTGCTCCTGGCGGCGCTGATCATCGCCCGCCGGCACAAGGTCCCTGCCAGGCGCGCCGTGCTCTTCACCTTGGCCCAGAGCCTGCTGCTCTGCCTGCTGCTCGTCGGGCTGGGCCTGCTGACGCGGCTGATCTGATCAGGTCTGCGGGTCAACGCACGCGCACCACGATGGCGGTGATGTTGTCCTTGCCTCCGCGCTCGAAGGCCTGCTCTACCAGCTGGCGGCAGACCTGCGGCGACGGCAGCTCGATCAGAGCCGCGCGGATCGACCCGGTGTCCAGGCGCTCGATCAACCCGTCGGTGCAGAGCAGAAAGAGATCTCCAGGCAGCACCGGCTCGCTGCGCAGATCAGGCTGGGCGCTGCTGGCCATGCCCAGGGCACGGGTGATGACGTGGCCATAGGCGAACTCCGACCGCTGCGGCACGTCCGCGCCGGTGGCCATCAGCTCCGCGTGCAGCGAGTGGTCCCGGGTCAGCTGCTGCAGATCTCCATCGCGCAGGCGGTAGACCCGGCTGTCTCCCACGTGGGCGATGGTGGCTGTTCCGTTGCACAGCGCCAGCGCGGCGACGGTGGTGCCCATCTGGGCCAGCTCGCCCTGCTTGCGCGACACGATCCCCTCGTGGGCCATGCCCACCGCCAGCGCCATGAGGTTCTCCACGAAGCTCAGCGAGCGATCCAGCGCATGAGGCCAGGTTGCCTCCGCGTCGTCCGCGTTGCGCTGGAAGAAGTCGTGGATCGTGTCCACCGCGATATGGCTGGCCACCTCGCCTCCCTCGTAGCCCCCCATGCCGTCCGCCACCACGAACAGCCCCAGCTCCGGGCTCAGTCGCAGCGCGTCCTCGTTGTTCGATCGTCTCCCCTGATGCGTGGCTCCCACGAATTCCAGCTTCATCACGACCTCCACGCCCGTGAGAGGAGCGAACCGCGTGCCGGAACCAGGGGGTCGGGATCACAGGGCAGAGTGGGGTGACGCCACTCCAGGGGAGCAGTCGGGAGGCCGGGACCTGATGTGTCGAGACACCACCGCTCAGCGGCGGCCCAGAATCGCGGAGCTCTCCTGGGCCAGCTGGTCGATGCCGCGCTCGATGCGCTCGCGCCGTGTGCGGAAGCTCAGCACACAGACCCGGGCCAGAAACCGCCCGTCATCTCGGGGAACGCACCCCGTGAGCAAGACATCGCCCCGTGCATTGACGCGGTCCAGCAGCTCGTGCGTGGCGGCGTTCTCCTGCTGCAGCGTCGCCCCCTGCCAGGTCAGGTGGAAGGCGAACAGCGAGAGCTGGGGGGGGCCACCAGCGCGACCCCAGGCAGCTGACCCAAACGGCCGGCCGCCTCACGGGCAAGTCGGTGCTTCTCCTCGATCGCCGCCCGCACCTTACGCATGCCGAACACCTTGAGGCAGAGCCAGACGCGGAGCCCGGGGAAGCCGCGTGACAGGTCGGGCGAATACTGGCTGGGATCGTAGAACTCGTCGCCTGATGGCATCGGTGGCATGTACGCGGCGGTGAGGGCGTGCACGGCATGCAGCGCCGCGCCGTCCCGCACCAGCAGCGCGCCGGTGCCGTAGGGCAAGAACAACCCCTTGTGCGGGTCCAGCGTCAGCGAGTCGGCCCGCGACAGCGCGGCCAGCAGCGGATGAAGCGCCGGACAGAGCCGAAAGAAGCCGCCGTAGGCACCGTCAACATGGTGCCAGATCGATCCCTCGGCCGCGCAGAAGTTCGCGATGTCGTTCAGCGGATCCACGGCGCCAGTGTTGGTCGTCCCCGCGGTGGAGACCACCAGAAAGGGCACCAGACCGGCGCGCCGGTCCGCCTCGACGGCGCGCGCCAGGCTGCTCACCTGCATGCGGAAGCTCTCGTCGACAGGGATCACCCGGATGCGGTCCTCGGCCACTCCGGCGAGACGCGCGGCCTTGAGCACCGAGTGGTGCGTCTGGGTCGAGGTGTAGACCACGCCGGGCCGGATCTCGGGCCCCAGATGTCGCTGCCGCGCGCAGACCACTGCGTTGAAGTTGGCCATCGATCCACCGGTGGTCAGCAGGCCGCGGGCAGAGGGAGGAAAATCCATCCACTGGCGGAACCAGTCCAGCACGTTGGCCTCCAGCTGGACCAGCAGCGGCGCCGCCTGCCACACCCCGATGCAAGGCGTATGTATCTCGTACGCTTGGCGATGACGGTTGAAGCCGTGGATCGCGGCTGGTACCATGATTCATCCGCTTGAGGTCAAACAGTCTGGTGAGCCTCGTCCTGCTTTCGGGGCTGGTTCTGGGGGCAGGAGTCGCCCGTGCAGACCGGGTCGATGATCTGGTCCGCATCCTCGAGGCACCGTCGTCGTCGTACAAGGTGCGGCTGCTGACCATCGCCTTCCTCGGCCGATTTCAGGACAAACGGGCCGTTCCGGTGCTGAGACGCATGGTGGACCGCCGTGGCCGCGCGCAACGGCGCCTGGCCATCACGGCGCTGGGTCAGATCGGTGACCCGAGCGCCATCGCCACCCTTCAGGAGATCAGCCGGACCGACCGCAACCAGCTGGGTGCCCTGGCTCGCCGTGCGATGGTGATCAGGCAGCACAAGGAGCGCCCGGCGGCGCCACGCAGACCACGGGCCTACCTCGCGGCCGGCCGGTTCACCAACCACGCACGCCGCGGCGGAGCCGAGCTGGGGACGTTGCTGGGACGCTCGCTGCTCAGGAGCTTCGCCAAACACCGGACCGTCGCCGTCGAGACTGAAGGGATCCCGCTGCTTCACCCCGCAGCGCCCCCCGGGGGCGCGAGGACCGGGATCCCGCTGCTTCACCCCGCAGCGCCCCCCGGGGGCGCGAGGACCGGGATCCCGCTGCTTCACCCCGCAGCGCCCCCCGGGGGCGCGAGGACCGGGATCGCCCTGGCGGCCGTGTCGGCCCGCCCCACCGGACTGCCGAGCTACGTGGTGGATGGATCGATCATCCGTCTGGACCAGGTGCAAAGCGGCGAGCGGCAACGCCTGACCTGCCACATCCGGGTCACCGTGGCGACCTATCCCGAGAGCAGCATGAAGGCCTTCTATCGCGGCGAGGCCACCGTGGAGGCGCCAGTCCGGCACCCTGTGGCCGAGCTGTACCGCGAGGTGATCGAGGGCGCGGCGCAGGAGGCGAGCCAGCGCATCCTTCAGAGCCACCTGTTCCGCAAGCAACGCCCGGCGCTCTGACGGGCACAGTGGTGGGGCATGCTGAGGGGAACCAGCTGGAATGTTGCGGGCGTTTGGGAATCACACATGTCGGGTGGTGATGAACCATGTTCCGGCAAGCCCTTGGCCCTCCGCTCGACGCAAGGCAGGTGCTCGTTGTTCCTCGGCTGCGCAAACGACCAGGGGAAGCGGCGCACCAGCTAGCCGCCCGCAAGCCTCACTCGCACGGGGTAGTTGACCACCACGATGCCCCCACCCCTGGGCCTGGGGAATTGCCAGCGACGCACGGCCTGCACCATGCAGGACTCGACCTCCGCGTTGCCCACGTTGGACTCCCCGAGGGTCGAGGCCAGCACCCGGCCGTCGGGACCGATGGTGAAGCGCAGGGCCAGCCGCCCGCCGAGGTTGGGGTTGGCCTGCAGCTCTTTCTGGTAGCAGTACTTCCACTCATTGATGTGGCGGCGGATCACGCGCCGGATGACCTCCTTGTCCAGCGATCCCGTGACCTCGGCCCTGCCCGCTATCACCCCGACGTAGGCTCCGCACCTCCCAGTGCCGTCGCTGCAGCGCCCGAGTCGTCCCACGCCCCGGCCGTAGCCGTCCCCCCGCCCAACGCCGCTGCCGCGTCCGATGGTCCCCAGGCTCCCGAGCCCGATGAACTCGCCCCGGCCTCCTCCCCCGCGACCCGTTCCCACCAGCCCGAGGCCGCCGATCCCGTACGCGTCTCCCAAGGTATTGCCCTCCAGGCTGCCCAGCACGTTGGCCATGTCTGTGCCGAGGACCGACCCGGCGCCGAACAGCCGCGCGAAGACCTCGTTGCGGCTGCCGAGCAGCGAGAGGATCCCGGCGCTTCGTGCCTGCTCCAGGGCCGCCTGGCGGGCCAGGTGCGGATCGACGTTGTCGCGCGGTCCGCGGAGCTGGTAGCGCCGGGCGGACTGCCTGGCCTGCGGGTCGCCCATCCGCCCCTGTGGGCCGAGGGCCCGCTGGCCGTCGCTTCCTCCCGGGACCCACGAGTCGACCGGGCTCCAGGAGCCGTAGGCCACCGGCACCGGCCGTTGACGCCGGCGCAACTCGAGCCGGTCCATGTGGTCGTGGGACAGGGTCAGGGCGCCCGGGGGAATGGCCAGGGCCAGCAGCAGCACGCTGGCGTGCAGCACCAGCGAGCTGGTGTGACACAGACGGTCGTCCCGCCGGACAAAGGCGAACAGGGACCGGCGCCGCAACCGCCTCGGTGGCAGCTCGGAGACGATCTGGATCGTGTACGGACCGACCGACAGCTCGATCCGTGCATCGCGAGGGATGGGATATGTCCCGGCGCAGCTCAGCGCCGCCGCCTCGCCGCCGTCGGGCAGGTGGATCTGGCCCTGCATCGAGTCGGTGATCAGCACCAGGTGGCCCGCCGGGGTGGTCTGCACCAGGGTCAGCGGCCGACCGTCGAGCGGCAGTCGACCCTCTCCGAGGACGAAGCTGTGCGGCACGCGCTCCTGCCGCCACCGCATCCCGCCGGGCACCAGGGCAACCACCGCCAGGATCAGCAGCCCCGCACCCAGACCCGGCTG
>Ga0180009_10002809_pt1 | contig 20251 bp, 18 predicted proteins | sample OS_PC_MetaG_FD_123537 | JGI IMG/M metagenome (GOLD analysis project Ga0180009, IMG submission 123537) | Groundwater microbial communities from the Aspo Hard Rock Laboratory (HRL) deep subsurface site, Sweden - OS_PC_MetaG | ecosystem: Environmental > Aquatic > Deep subsurface > Groundwater...
CAAGCACTTGGCCAAACCGGACGCCTATGTGAGGCGGCTAAAGAGGGAAGACTGTTCGAGCGCCCCGGGAGTGGCCTACTTTTTCGCGCGAAGTGGCCTAGTTTCTGACCGCGATCGACACGCCAAAGCCCACACGCCCGGCGCTACGCGTTTGAACTCATGCCGGACGACAAGGACCACTGCAAGGCTGTTGCGCCGGACAGGGGTAGGCGCCAATGAGAGGCGTTCAACGAGCTCAACCCATGTCAGCACCTTGTCCTTTTCAAACTGCTCGATCACTGTCCGCACCTGCCCCTCGAGTACGGGCGTCTCGGGCTCATGGATGTCGAAAAAGAACAAAGCCTCGTCAAAGGCCCATTGACCGTCCGGTTCTGACGGCTGAGGCCCAATTGCTGCCCACCCAAAATCTCCGAGATTGATGAACAGGTGCTTGGCGTCTGCCATCACGATCTGTGCGTCTCGTGGCGAACACGCCTCGCTTGGGTAGAAGGTGTTATGCTCGGCCGTAAGCGCCGGAATTGACATCGGCTGTCCGTGTTCTTTCAGGAGCCGGTACATCCGGACAGCTCTTCGTCTTCGGGGACTTGGCCGACCAGGGATCACGAAACCTTCAAACAGGCTAATGCCATTCGACTCCAGTGTTGCCAGTTCAAGGTCCAGCAGGGGCACGTCGACGCGCGTGGCGACGTCCGTCTCAACTGCCGGCAACGGAATCTCAGCCACCAACGCGGCAACGCGTCTTCGGTCGGCCTTGCTCATGACCGTCGCTGAGTCTGACCAGTACCACACTTTTCGGGTGTGCTGGGCGTTCTTGTCCAGCCAGTCCGTGATCGAGCCAAAGGCAAGATCTACCAAGAATGCGAGGGCAGGACTCGCCCGGCGGAACTCAATCTCACTGACTGGGGGGGTCTTGGGCAGAGCCCGTGCGTGGCCTGCAACGGTGCACCACACCTGGTTGCGCTGCCGTTCGAGGAGCTTCCGGGCGGCCATCATGGTTGCCGGAATGGCAAGCTTCTTCATGGCACTCGCTTGCAGCTGACGTATGCGTTCGCGGGACAAGTTGAGCGGGGATCCCACCTCCTCGAGGGTTTTGGGAGCTTGCCCGTCGAGTCCATAGCGTTGGACAAGCGCAGACCGCAGCCTTGGCGGAAGTGCGTTCACTCTTCGAAGAGCCCATGATTGTGGGGACACTGACGCCAGCAGAACCCCTAACAGTTCTGAGGATTGCGAGGTCAACCAGTCGGCCAAACGGGCCAGCAATTCCTGGTGCTCGCCAAATCCGTCTGCCCATCGCCGGACTTGCTCGTTTGGGGTCTGGAAAAGGTCCCACAGGTCAAACTGCCGTTTGTTGGGCGTCAAAGGCGCCTGAACAAGCCCGCACGCATCAATCTCGACAGCCCCGGTTCCCGGACCAACCACACCGAGCTTCGCGGCAGCCACTTGCAGTCCGACGGCTTGGGTAGTGTCGCTATCCCACCAGCCGAAATGCTGGTACGGCCTGACGGAATCCAACTCGTTTTCCAGCAGGTCAAGCGCGTCAAAGTACTCGTCCGAACCTGGTCGTACTGTGCGCGTGGCCGCACCGAACCGGGCCAGCTCTGCGTCCGTATAGGGGAACGTGCCTGTCGTGACCGCACGGATTTCGGCGATGGTCTGGTCACGACCGCGCATCTGTCCCCCTCGAGGTCCGGTTGGAGTACAATCCATCATACGCAAGTTCGTTCAACTCGTCAGCTACCGGCCATAACGCCATGGAACCATGACCATGACCATCAAAGATCTGAACGAGAATGAGCAGTTGGCGCTCGTTGCACTGCTGCGGGTCATTGTTCAAGCCGACAAGATGCTGAGCTCGGACGAGACTCAAGTCCTTTCCCTGTGCGCCTCCGAGATCGGTGAAAAACGGTTTCTTCATGTCACTCGGCGTGCCCACCGGGAACTACGGGACCAGCCATTGGCAGCGGTCGCCAAACTCGTCGAACGGCCAGAGTCACGTGAGCTCTTGTTCTCGCGGCTCACAAAGGTGGCAGAATGCGATGGACTGGTGCCATCTGAGATCGAGTATCTCGCGGAGCTTGCTGGGCTGTGGAACATCACGTTCAGCCCTCGCTGATCGCTGGTGCCCTGAAGACATTCTCTTGGTGCCACGCGATATGCTCGGGGGCGGGGCGAGCAAGTTCACTGCTTGGCAGCGCAAGGGTCCTACCATGGAACCTAACCAGTTGCTCTGCGGCCCTCGTGGCATCGAGTTGCTCAGAGAGCTGAACCGTCAGCTCTGAGGTGATTCCAATTGCACCCCACACAAACGCTGCCAGATGGAGGGCACAGAGCACCAACCCATTGGACGCGACGTCGAGGCCTCCATGCTCCAGGAAATGGATGTAGGCAACGTCGCTTCCGACCAGCGCCCTTCCAAGCGTGGCCTTGAAGCTACAGACCGCACAGGCACCATCGTAGGCTTCGATGATTGCTTGGCGGCTGTTCGTATGATGCCCCTCTTGGACTGGCCTGAGGTCCAGCCCGCAATGATCTGCGACGGCCGAATGGTAGGCGACTGGCCAGAATTCGTTGAGCAGTTGCAGGCCGAGCCGTTTGATCAGTTCCGGATTCCCGACCAGTTGGCTCCAGTACTCCTCTCGCACCTCCCCAACAGCTTCGCCATCCAATAGGACTCGTGCACCTGCCGGGAAATCTTTCCCTTTGCGGCGGGGAAACCGTTCTGCATCGCATCGGTCCCGGACGAACCAGAAGTCATCGCTCTCTAGGTGCCAGAATGGATACTCAGGGTGATAGGTGCTTCTCTTCGGCCCCAATAGACGCAGGCCTTCGTCAAGCCTGTCATGGACATCCTCGTACCGAATCTCCCGAGACTGTCCCTTCTGGGCTCGTCCGAGGATCATCAGAGTCAGCAAGGGCTTGTGGATGGCCCGCTCGCCCCCGCGGCGCCAGGTATTCAGATTCCCAATCAGGTTGGTCCAATCACCGTACATCGCGCCCTCCGTCCAATCACCATTTGCAACAGCCCTGCGGGCGATCCCGTGTGATCCCGATTCTGGCGTTCTCTCTCAAACAGAATCCAATGCCAGCTAGACATCCCGCTGGCGTACACGTCGGTGGGCCCGCTGCCCCACAGCGCCAGCCCCCCTCAGTTCAGGCGGAAGTCAATAGTAAGTGATCCGGGGCGCTGTCATCAACCACCACCGTCAGTTCGACTCCCGCCACTGATCCCACGCTTTTTCCGCACCGAGGGTCGCCGGGTTCCAGCCGCACCACGCGCACCTGCTCCTTGCCGGTGAAGGTGCCGTTCGTGCTCGCGTCCAGCGCGCCACTCTGGCTGGATCACGAGCAGGTGCACGCGCGAGACAGTGGACTGCGCCTCGTCCCGGATGATCGAGGTCGCACAGCGCCGATACCGACCGACGAGTACGCCCCGTCGGGCGGCCGCCGCGCCCAGCCGGATGACCTCCCGCCCACCTCCCCGCGCGAGGACCACCAGCTCGCCCAAGGGCTGCTCGCCCGGCTCGAGCAGGTTCTGCTGCGCGGGCCGCGGAGCCCCGATGCGGCTGACGTGGGTCACACAGGGCGCCGAGGCGTCCGGGGCAACATCGTGCCTCGATGAGCTGTCCATGCGCGGCTCCGGATGTGGCGTGTGGTCCTCGTATATCCGCCGGGGGAGCTTTTGCCAGGCCTCCTCGCCGCTCGAGGGCAGGCGGCGGGCCAGCTCGCCGTCGAGCATGAACACGGCGTATCGACCGAGGCGGAAGAAGAAGGACCCGTCGGTCAGCACCGCCCGCTGCATCACCCCCCGCTCGTCCTCGAACCCCTGGCCGGTGTTCAGGTCCAGCACCAGCACGCGCTGCCTTGTTTGGCGCGCTTCGGCGGCGGGCAGCACCACGGCCAGGTGCCGCAGGGCCACCCGCGGATCGCATGGCAGGCGCAGATCGGCCTGGCCGTGGCGACCGACGACTGCGGCCACCGGGTGGTCCCGATGCGCGGCCAGGCTGATGTAGCCCACGGCCCCGCTCTGGCCGTCCACCGAGACCAGCACCACGCCGGGGGTCAGGGCATGACGCAGCGCTGCACGGATGGCCGGGTAGTGCGCGACGAACAGCTCCGCCATGCCGCGGTGCTCGCCGCACGGCAGGATCCGCGTGCGGTTGTTGTCGGCCAGCCGGCGCTCCGGGTCGAAGCGATCATGGATCGTCCTTGTCTTCAGCATCCTCGATGGGATGACCGGCGTCGTGCAACTATGCTGCACGGAACCGGCCCACCCGCCGACGGGGGATCCACACATCTCATGGATCAGGCGGGACGTGCAGAGTAGGAAGATCCCCACCGTGCATCATTTCTGCACGAGCCCGGTCACATCCGGGGTATGGAACCTCACGACCTGCAAGCCTGTGACATCCTGTCCGATCTACAGCGGGTGCACCCCGGCCGTCTCCCGTCCAATGTGATTCGCGTCCGCCTGATCCAGAACCGAGAAGCCGTCTGGCTCGAGCGGACCTCGAGCAAGGGTCGGCCCTGGCTCGACGAGGATCCGCCCGTTGGCTCGATCACTGTCGTCGAGCGTGACGTCCTGTCCGGGTTCATCGCCGGCGGCCCGCAAGGCGAGCTGCTGTTCGACCCCACGACCTCGGTGCTGGAAAACGCCCGGGAGTTCATGCGGCTGACGCCCTACACCCTGATCAACGTGACAGACCTGTTCCTGGAGGCGGAGGCCTACGCTGTCGAGGAGGGGTATCGCCTGGGCGGCGCCGCGGCCGGAGACTGCTGGGCCATCCTGGCCGAGGCCCTGGAGCGCATCGCGTCGGAGCTGGGCCGGGAGGAGAGGGAGCGCGAGCAGCAGCTATCCGAGGCGCTGGTGGCGCTGGCCACTCTGCTCGCGTCTGGCCACGACGATTCGACGGAGGGCGAGGTCGAGGACCGGATCTGCTGCTTCGACGAGGAGTGCCTGTTTCCCGTGCCGTCGCGGGTCCAGGGCTACTTCAGGGAGGCCGTGGAGCAGCTGCTCGCGACCAACCGGACATTCCCCGACCTGTTCGACTCCCCCTGGCGCGAGCGGGTGATGGGGCGCTACGACGCGCTGGACCTGTGCGAGCTCGAGAGCTGGCCGGCGCGGAACAAGGGCCGAGACGACTGGCTGATGTGCGGGCCGACCCCGTGCGACGGCGACGAGGCGTCGGAAGGGGAGGGTTCATGAGCGAATGCGAGCTGTGCGGGCCACCCGCTATACCCTGGTGTAGACTCCGCTGTCAGTGTCAGGAGGCGGTGCTGTGGCCAACATGTACCCTCCAACGATCGAGGACGCGCACGCCTCGGGGGGAGAGAAGCAGCTGTTCGACCTGCTGCAGCGGTCGCTCTCCGACGAGTTCTTCTGCTACCACAGCAAGCCGCTGCTGACCTCCTCGCGCTCGGGGCTTCGTGAGGGGGAGATCGACTTCGTGATCCTGCACCCCGTGCTGGGACTGCTGGCCCTGGAGGTCAAGGGCGGCGGTCTGTCGCGGGACGGCAAGGGCCGCTGGTCCCACGTTCGTGCTGACGGTAGCCGTGAGGAGCTGCGCAAGGACCCGTTCGCCCAGGCCCGCGACAACCTGCACGCCCTGGTCGACCTCCTCCGCTCCCGGGTCAGACCGGTGCTGCCGGAGTGGAGCGGAGAGCTGCGTCTTCCCCACGGCCACGCGTTGATCCTTCCTGACGTGACGATGGACGGCGAGCTGGTCCCATCCGGCATGGCCCGCGAGATTCTGCTCGATGCGACGGCGCTCGGCGACCTGGAGGCCGGGATCCGCGCGGCAATGGGGGCATGGGCGGGCAGTCGTGCCCTCCCGCTGCCGGCCCGTGAGTTCAAGCGCTTCCGCAAGCACGTGTTCCACCCGGCGCTTCGGCTGGTTCCCACGATGGCCGGCCGCGTGCTACAGGAGGGCGCCGTCCTGCGGCGACTCACGGATGAGCAGACACGCCTGCTCGACGCCACGGAGCTGGTGGTGAGCGCGCGGGTCGAGGGCCCGGCCGGCACCGGCAAGACGGTTCTCGCGGTGGAGAAGGCCCGGCGCCTCGCGGCCACGGGCGAGCGGGTGTGTCTGATCTGCTACAACCGACCGCTGGCCATGGCCATCCGCGCCTCGTTCGGAGACGACGCTGACGACGGGTTGCACGTCTCGACGTATCATGGTTTGTGCCGGTGGGCTGCTCAGCTGCTGGGCCAGCCATTCGATGTGCCGCCGGACGCGGAGGCGCAGCAGGAGTTCTGGCGCAGTCAGGCGCCGGAGTTTCTCCTTGACGCCGCTGACCAGGGGCGTCTGGGGTTCGACGCGGTAGTCGTGGACGAGGCCCAAGATCTGCTCACCGAGTGGTGGATCACGGTCGAGTCGCTGATTGCTCCTGGATCGCCGCTGTGGGTGTTCTACGACCCGGCCCAGGACATCTACGACCGAGCCGGATCGATGCCTTCCGGGCTGGTGCCGCTGATGCTGACCATCAACTGCCGGGCCACACAGTGCCTGCGCGAGCTGTGCGACAGGATCACCGGGCGCACCACGACCAGCCCTGCCGGCGCCCCGGACGGAGCACCCCACGAGGAAGTGCACTACACCGACGCCGCGGACCTGCGCGGCAAGCTCGATGCCAGGGTTGGTGCGTTGACCGAGCAGGGGCTCCACCCGGCCCAGATGGTGATCCTCTCGCCCCATCGCCAACAGAACAGCAGCCTGGCCGGCGTCGAGCAGCTCGCCGGATGCCCCATCGTGTTGACTCAGGACCAGGACCGAAACGGGATCCTGTTCTCGACGGCTCAGCGATTCAAGGGACTGGAGGCCGATGTGGTGCTGCTCATCGACCAGGATCTGTCAGACCCGGCCTGCACACAGGTGCACAGGTATGTTGCGGCGAGCCGGGCGAGGCACCTGTTGGTGGTGTTCGCCAGGGGGCAGTGGCTGGCCGGTTGACCCTGTTCGAGGGGTGCGCGTTCAGAGACCTTCAGAACGGGCGACACCACGGGGCTTCATCGCGTTGTATACTGCACGGAACCGGCCCACCCGCCGACGGGGGATCGATGAAGACCACCGCGAAGATCCACAAGCTGACCCACGCCGCCCGGGTGCTGCGCATCCGGGAGATGCTGGACAGCCAGAGCAGCGTGGCGATCACCGAGCTGATGCAGACCTTCGGCGTCTCGCGCCGGACGGTGTACAACGATCTGCGCGCCCTGGAGGACGCGGGGGTGCCGATCTACGCCGACCCCGCGCGGGACGGGCGCTGGACGATGAACTACACCGCCAAGCGCCAGTCCCTGACGCTCACCGTGGCGCAGATCCTGTCGCTGGGGGTGGCGCGCCACGTGCTGTCGTTCCTCGAGGGCACCGACCTGCACGGCGAGCTGGACACCGTCATCACGCGCATGAGCAAGGGCCTCTCGCCGCGCTACCGCGCGTTCGTCGAGGAGCTGAAGCGCAAGATCACCATCGTCCACTTCGGGCCCAAGAGCTACGCGGGCAAGGTTGAGATCCTCGACGAGCTGCTCTCCTGCCTGCTGTACGACGAGCGGGCCGAGCTGTGGTACCGGCCGCCGGGCCAGGGCCTGCGCAAGCACGAGGTGGAGCCGCTGTCGCTGCTGGTCTACTCCGAGGCGCTGTACCTCATCGGGTACTCGCGCACGCGGCAGGCGCGCCGCATCTTCGCCGTGGACCGCATCACGCGGGCCAGCCGGCTGCGCGGCGAGCGCTTCGAGTACCCCGCGGACTTCGACCCGCGGGACGTGTTCAACGGCTCGTTCGGCATTACCCTCGAGCCCGGCGCACCCGAGGAGGTCGAGTTGCTGCTCGACGCGGACCAGGCGCCCTACGTCCAGGAGCGCACCTGGCACCCGAGCCAGCAGTTCGAGGCCGCGAGCGACGGGCGCACGCGCATGCGCATGCGCGTGGGCGGGACCTTCGAGCTGCTGCGCTGGATCCTGGCGCGCATCGGCTCCGTCGAGGTCGTCCGGCCGGCGGGGCTGCGCAAGGTCGTGCGCGAGACGCTCCTCGCCGCGGCGGCGCGGCACGGTTGACGGTCGGGATCCCGGACGCCGCCCCGTGCATCATAGTTGCATGGGCCCGGTCACATTCTGAATATGGACCTGCGCAACGGGAACGAGCAGCGGCCGGGAGGGACCATGGCCGAGTGTGAGCTGTGCGGGGCGGACATCGAGGGCACACCCTTCGCCCTGTCCAGCCTCGGCGAAGACCCGCGGATCCTCGAGGTGTGCCAGGAGTGTGCGGAGTCGGAGTATGTCCGCCTCGAGTACGAGGGGCTGGACCTCGAGGTCATGCGCGACGATTACATCGAGGCCGACCGGGAGAACCTGCACGCCGCCATCGACGAGGCGTGCGCCCTGCTCGAGGAGCGGGGGTGGACCTGCGAGGGCCTGCGGCTGCGCGCGCGGAGGCGGTGGTCGAGCGCACCGGAGGCCCCCGCGACGCAGCGTTTCCTGGTGACGATCCACTACCGGGAGCCGACCTACCAGCGGCACCGACAGGTGGTGCGGCGACACCCGTACCGGGGGCGGTTCGAGGTGCTGGCCACGGACGCGGAGCGCGCGAAGCAGATCGCGCTGCGGGAGTTCCAGAACACCGCGGTGCAGTCGTCCTCGGGCTGGATCCGGCAGGTGGTGCGGGTCGAGTGCGAGACCCTGGGCGCCGATGTGTGCACGGTGACGGGGGAGGAGTAGTGCGCGTCTGCATCCATCGCGGGACCCGGGAGATCGGCGGGACCTGCATCGAGGTGGAGTCGGGGGGGCAGCGCATCGTGCTCGACGTGGGCCTGCCCCTCGACGCGAAGCCGGAGGATGTGTCGCTCCACCCGGTTCCGGGCTTCGACCGGCCCGACCCGTCCTTGCTCGGGGTGTTGATCTCCCACGGGCACCAGGACCACTACGGCCTGGCCCACCGGCTGCCGCGGGAGACGCGGTTCCTCGTGAGCCGGGCGGCACGCGACATCCTCGCCGCGGCCGAGGTGTTCTCGCCGGCTGGGATCGCGCTGGAGAACACTCTGGAGCTCGAGGACCGTCGACCCATCACGCTGGGGCCGTTCACCATCACGCCGTACCTCGTCGACCATTCGGCCTATGGGGCCCACGCTGCCCTGGTGGAGGCTGGCGGTAAGCGGCTGTTCTACACCGGTGACCTCCGGGCTCATGGCCGCAAGGGCAAGCTCTTCGAGTGGCTGGTCCGCGATCCCCCACAAAACGTCGACGTGCTGCTGATGGAGGGCACCACCATCGGCCGCCCCGGGACTGAGACCGGATTCCCCAGTGAGACGGATCTCGAGCACCGGCTGGTGCGGCTGTTCCAGGAGACGACGGGTATGCCGCTGGTGTGGTGCTCGGGCCAGAACATCGACCGGCTGGTGACGGTTTTCCGGGCCTGCAAGCGGGCCGGGCGCACGCTCATCGTGGACATGTACACGGCGCACATCCTGCGCGCCACGGGCAACCCACGGATCCCGCAGGCGGACTGGGACGGGGTGCGGGTGTTCCTGCCGGCTTCACAGCGGCGGCGGATCCTGCGCCGGCGGGCCTTTGATGTGTCGCAACTGTACCGGCAGCATCGCATCTACCCCGATGCGCTGGCCCGCGCGGCTGGCAGGTCGGTGATGCTGTTCCGGCCGAACATGATGGCGGATGTTGACGAGGCGCATTGCCTGGACGAAGCGCGGGTGGTGTACTCGATGTGGCCGGGGTACCTGGAGCGGCAGGAAATGCAGCCGTTTCTGACGTGGCTGGACCGGAAGGGAATGTCGCTGGAGGTGGTCCACACGTCGGGGCATGCGGGGGTGGGGGATCTGCAGCGACTTCGCACGGCGTTTGGGCGCGCGGTGGTCGTGCCAATCCACTCGGAGCAAGGCGAGAGGTTCGAAGATCTATTCGGCAACGCGCAGCGCTGTCGAGACGGACACTGGTTGGAAGGTCCACACCGTAGATAGGGGAGCAACATCATGAAGCCCGAGTTCAAGTGCTATGGCGAAAACTCCTTCACCTTCATTCTGTTCCAATCGCTAGCAACCGATGGTGGTCGATTGAATTCCCTTCTGAGTCGGCTCAAGTCCTTCGGCGATGCAAAGACGCTCAGTCCTGACTTGGCCCAAGGAAGCCAGATCTGGCTCTTTCCGAATTTCGGAAAGTCACAAGGATTCGGAGAGCCGGACGCGCTGGTCCTCGCTGACGGCCACAGCTTCTGGTTCGAGGTCGAGACCTCCGTGGATTTTCAGAAGCGCGCAACCGCAACGCGAAACTCTCTTCGACAGTTGCTGCGGTTTCGACTGCTGGCGGATGCCCTTTCGCGTCGAAGCGGCGTCCGCACGGCCAGCGCTGACACACACCTCGCCTATTCGGGGCCGACGATTCGCAACAACGGAGATGCCCGCCTGGGCGTTCTTCGGAAGGCAGGGAAACCAGTTGTGCAGGCGCTCGCCGATCCTGTCGAGCAGAGCGTACACGCAGGGAAGGACCACTACGTCCTGCTCACAGAGAAGAAACCGGACGGCATCAGTGCCCTTGGAAAGGACTGTTTGCAGGACGTGATCAGTACGGACTTCGAAGTCGTGGAAACCTGGTGCGACGAGACGGGCTATCCCAAGCCTGTTCGACCCTCCATCGACAAGTTCTGGTACGTGTACTGGAACGGTGATCTGAACCAGCACCTGGAACCAGACTTGCTGACATCGGGAGGGTATGTGTCAATCGCGAGTTGATCGCGCCTGGCCATTGGAAGTTCCATCGTTGTTTCCGCTATCGGCGCGCCGGACGGACAATACGGCCCTCTGGCAATCCAGTCGCCAAGAGTGCGGAGACCACGCTGTCCAAGACGGTCATTGAGCGTGCGCAGAACAGAAACCGGGCGTGGGAGTCGTAGTAGAAGCCATGTGCGTCTAGCGTGCCCAGTTGCTCGAGCTTGCGGTGCATTTGCGGCGATTGATCCGCGGCGCGCGCAAACGACTGGTCGAACACGAACACGACATCGTGACTCTCGAGGCGCTCGACGAATGACGCGATCGTGACATGCTGCTTGGACTTGCGATCGTGAATGCCAGTGTCTGGGTCGATGAGGAGCGCGCTCTTGGCAGAGCGAGCTGCTCCAGCCGGGGCGATCTGTGCGCCGACAAAGCGGCAGAACGCCGGTTCGCAATCAGCCCATTCTCCCGTCGGCATGGGGTCAACATAGACCGTGTAGCCAAGTTCGTTGAGGACACCCACGAAGAAGCGCTTCACAATGTCGTAGGAGTCGCCAAACCATGCACGATTCATCAGGAAAACCCCTGCGTCTGTGCTGTTCTTAGCGTTCGATGCCGCACGTTGGAAGAGTCTCCACCGGGCCAGCCCACAAGGACCCATTCTAGCATCTTCTGGAGATGTTCCATCGTACTCAACGTCTGACCACAGCCTCGGCGCCGACCTGGCGGACTACCGGCCTGTGTACCATTCCTACACACCCCCGTTGCATCATCAGATCATGAGCTCCTCCAAGATCCGACGAAGAACCTTCCTGGCCAGTGGACTGGCGGCCGGCGTCAGCCTCCCCGGTGGCCCGGTTGCTGCCGCCACCGGGTTGCTGGCTCCGCGCCTGATCCGTCGGGCGACGGTGGTTTGTGGCGGGGTCGACAGCGGTCGGCCGATCCTGGGCTTCTGCCACATCGGGCCCGCCTCCTCGATGCTGACCCCGTCGCTCCGAGGGTTGCTCTCGAAGTACGGCCTGGCCCCGATCGTCGCCGCCTCGATGGATCGGCTTTCGCCCGGGGACGTGGCACGCCGTGTGGCCACCATCGGTCACTCGGTCCCCGACACGCTCGTGCTCCTCGGAGATTGCCGGCGCCCCGATGATCTGGAGCGTCTGGTCGGCCTGGTCGAGGCCCTGCAAGACCTTCGAGGGCCCGACCTGTTCGTCATCGCCGCCCTCCCGCGCTCCACAGCCGATGCGCCGCGAATCGAACGGCTGGTTGACCGCTGCGATGGCGTCATCGGTCTGCAGCACGCAGTCCAGGGACGCGATCTGGATCGGGCGCTGGTCGCGGCGGCGCACAGCCTACTCGACGGCCTCTACATCCACGGCTTCATCGGCTACGACCACGCAGATCTGTTCACGGTGATGCACGCTGCAGGCGTGTTCGCCTTCGGCCTGGGCCGCTCCTCGCACGGCACGCTCCATGCCGCGGACCAGGCGCTCCTCGAGGTGGAACGTCAGGGGATCGACCTGTCGCGGGTCTGCAGTGTGCACATGGGGTTCAGCGGAGACGCGGACACCACGCTGGTGGAGATCAGCGATCTCGCGGCCAGGGTGCAGGCGCGGATCTCGGATTCGGCCCACGTCATGTTCTACGCCACGATCAAGCAGGAGCTACGAGGACAGGTGGAAGTCTCGCTGCTGGCAGCCATTGAGCGGCGACGCCCGCTGGCCCGCCGTGGTCGATAGAGGGGGGCGATGGTGCTGAACAGGCAACACAGCGCGCCTCCGGTGCTCTCCAAGAGCAAGTACCTCACGGGACGCCAGTGCCCGAAGCTGCTGTGGGTCCACTACCACGATCCGGCTCGACTCCCGGCGCTGGACCCTGCCACGGAGTTTCGTTTCGAGCAGGGACACCAGGTCGGAGAGCTGGCCCGCCACCTGTTCCCTGAAGGTCACGCCATCGACTGGGACACCGGGTTCGGGGAGGTGCTTCGGCAGTCTCGGGAGGCCCTCGCCACCCGGCGGCTGCTGTTCGAGCCCGGGTTTCTGTTTGGCGGCGCCTTCACCCGCGCCGACATCCTCGAGCCCGCGGGCAAGCGCAAGTGGGACATCATCGAGGTCAAAAGCACGGCAGCGGTCAAGGAGCAGCACATCGAGGACCTGGCCTTTCAACGCCATGTGTACGAGGGTGCGGGCGTACCAATCCGCCGCTGCCACGTGATGCACATCGACACCAGCTACATTCGCCGCGGAGAGGTGGACCCCAGGGCCCTGTTCGCACGGGTGGACGTCACCGCCGAGGTCAAGCGGTTGCTGCCCACGGTCGGGCGCCGAGTACGGAGAATGCTCGCCACCCTCGACAGGCCGAGCTGCCCCACGGTGAAGGTGGGAGCCCGGTGCTCCTCGCCCTATCCCTGTCCACTGCAGGACGAGTGCTGGTCCTTCCTGCCGGAGCGAAGCGTGTTCACCCTGGTCTGCGGCTCGCGCAAGGCCTGGGCGCTGATGGACCAGGGGGTGCTTGCATTGAAGGACATCCCCGCCGCCGTCAAGCTCAGCGCCCGGCAACAGATCCAGGTCCGGGCCGTCAGGCGGAACAAGCCACATGTGAACCGCAAGGCGCTGCGCCGCTTCCTGGCGAAGCTCCGCTACCCGCTGCACCTGCTCGACTTCGAGACCGTCGGGACCCCGATCCCGCTGTACGAGCGCTGTCGTCCGTACCAGCAGGCGCCGTTTCAGTACTCGGTCCACGTCGTCGACGAGCCGGGGGCCAGGGCCAGGCACTACGCCTTCCTGCCCAGGACACGAAGCGATCCACGACCGAAGCTGCTGGAGCTTCTGGGCAAGCGGCTGGGCGAGCAGGGCAGCATCGTGGCCTACTTCGCCTCGTTCGAGCGCCAGCGTCTGCAGGAGTGCGCCAGGGACATCCCGCAGCACGCCGCCTGGATCGATCGCGCGCTGCCCAGGATCGTGGACCTCTGGACGCCGTTTTCCACCTTCGCCTACTACCACCCGCACCAGGACGGCAGCGCCTCGCTCAAGGCTGTCCTGCCGGCGCTCACCGGTACGGGCTACGACGACCTGGAGGTGGCCGACGGGTTGACCGCAGGACGTCTGTTCCTGGACATGATCTTCGGTGGGCTGCCACGGCAGGAGCGGGACACGCTCCGCGAGCAGCTTGAGGCTTACTGCGGCCGGGACACCGAGGGGATGATCTGGATCATCGACCGGCTACGGGAGCTGGCAGGGTAGGGGAGCGCCCCACTCATTTGACCCGGGTCCGGGCGGTTAACATCAGTTGCCCGGATACCGCTCCCAGTCCGGCGGCTGCCCCTGGCCCTCGAAGTCGGCCCATTCGGGCTTGTCGCCCTCGCCGAAGTGGATCCACAGGTCGGTCGCGACCTGGGTGATCACGTCGCAAAGCTCGAGACGTTGCAGCCAGCGCCGCGGGATGGCGTCCAGCCCGTAAACGATCCCCAGTATATTGCCGGTGATGCTGCCGGTGCTGTCGCTGTCGCCGCCGTGGTTCACCGCCAGCAGGACGCCGTGCTCGAAGTCCGTGGCCTTCAGGGCGCAGTAGATCCCGATGGCGAGCGCCTCCTCGGCGACCCAGCCCTCGCCGAGCCGCTCCACGTCCTCGGGCGTTCCTTCGCTCCCTCGGGCAAGCTCCACCGCCTGCGTCACGGCCCGGCGGGTCTCGGCCATCTCCTCGTTGTCGAGCCCGCGGAGGCAGCCGTCGATCGCTTCGTCCAGTGAATCGCCGAGGGAGAGCGCGTGGATCACCTGGGCCAGGACACCGGCGGCGAAGAACCCGGACGGATGGCCGTGGGTGATCGCCGCCAGCTCGCATCCCACCTGGAATGGGTCGAGGTCTCGGGTCAGACCCACCGGCGGGATGCGCATCACGCCGCCGCAGCCCTTGCTGTTGTTGACGCGAATCCGTGGCGTACCGAACTCCCAGGGGCTGTGCCCCGCACCGTGCAGCGCTGACAGGCACGTGTTGCCCGGTGCCCGGTGCGCGTGGAGCTCCTGCTGATCGACGAGCCAGCCACGGTCTCTCATGATCGAGCCGTACGGCTCGCCCTGGGTGTGCAGCCAGCGCAGGTAGGCGGCGACCGCCACCTCCTGCACAGAGGCCTCTCCCATCACGTGCTTGCGGTTGTCGGCGCGGATCAGGGCCTCCGCCGTGAACAGGGTCATCTGCGTGTCATCGGTGATCGCCCCCTCGCGACCGTAGACCTCGGCGAAATCCGACAGGCCCCCGGGCCCGAACCTGGCCCGGATCTGGGACAGACTGTCGAACTCCACGGCCGCGCCCAGGGCGTCGCCGATCGCGCCGCCGAGCAGGCAGCCGCGGTAGTTGCTCTTGCTTCGTTTGCTGCGCGTCACGGGTCCCTCCTTTCCGTTGATGATCCGATGGCGCTGTGTAGCGACGCTATACAGTCGGGACTGCGAATGAACTATGGGCCGCGACCGCGCGGACCCGGGACAGAACGTCATGGAACTACAGAGGTATCGGGAACACGATGTACAGCATGTGATGCTGCAGCTGTTTCTCCTTCGCCGCTTCGTCATAGCTGCTCAAGGGGACAGACCCCCAATGGGACTTCTCTCCCAGCGCATCAATGAGATTGTTCCACTCCTCTTTGTTTGTCGGAGGAGCCGCGTATGACGTTGACCACCACTCGGCGATGTTGTTGTTCCACGTCGAACATGCCAGCACTCCGAATCGAGGGGTGTACTGGACACCGTCGTCCAGAGGGACGAATGAACGGATCCGCTCCACGTCCTCGAGCATCGAACCGCACTTCTCTGCCGAGTACAGCCGCTTGCACTCGATGCACACCGCATCTTTGGAACCGGGATGAACGGCCAGCAGGTCGAGCTTTCGATGATCCCCTTCCTGCTTCCAGTGCGCCTCGCTAAAACACTTGAATCCCTTCTCGTGAAACGCGATGGCCAGCTGCATCGAGATGTTTCTTTCGGGCATCTCGTTGTTCCCCTTGGAAGGCCAGTACTCCCACAGGCTCTCGGCGAGCATGTGCCCCGCGCGCCTGACGATCCGGGCGACATCCAGCTTGTCCAATGAATCGCTCATCGTCCATTCCCTTTCCTGTTCGAAACACCGTGGAGATCTGCGCCGCGACCAATGTGCTGCTGAACCTGCTCACGCAGGTGCGCTGGCGCCACCACCTCGAAAGTCCCCGTATGCCCCACCAACCAGAGTAACACGTCGTGGGTGCCCGAGACCGTCATGGTCATCCGCACCCTCCCGTCGGGTAGCGCCTTGAATCGCTGGCTCGGGTGCCAGTGACGCTCGCGCACGTACTTGGCCTGCTCGGGGTCGAAGAGGATCTCCACCTGCTCGCTCTTTCCGCCCACCAGGCCGAAGGCGCCGTCGAGCTGCTGGCCCGGCGAGTAGTCCTCGGGGTAGGTGAAGTGCTGCCCCTTGAGCCACGTCGACCGCGAGATGCGGTCCACCGCGAAGGAGATGCGGAGGCCGTCGAAGGTCCGCGAGTTGGCGATGAGGTACAGCGCCTCCCGGTACAGCACCAGCGAAAGCGGCTCGATCACGTGTTTGGTGGGCCGCTTGCCCGGCGATCGATAGGTGATCTGCACCAGGTGGTCATGCAGCAGGCCGGTGAGGATGTCGTTCAGCACGTCCGCCTTGGCGCGGTACGACTTGGGCCCGTGCGGCACGATGGCCACCTTCTTGCCCAGGTCGGCCAGGTGCTTCTGGGTCGCGGGGGTCGCGCCCTCGGACAGCTTGTCCAGCACGGCCCCGATCTGGTCGTGGACCTCGGTCCCCTCGAGGAAGGAGAGCGCCAGGCGCGCGAGACCGAGCGGCATGACCTGACCCGCGGCGAGGGTGATGGTCTTCTTCTTGGCTGCGGCGGTAAGCCGCCAGCGCGCCTCACCGGCCGGGCCGGGCTCGGAGTAGACGGGGACCTTGGCCTCCTGGAGCGCGTCCAGGTCGTTGTACACCGTCTTGCGTGAGACGCCGAACTCCTGCTGCAACTGCTTGATGGTGACGAACTCCTGCGAGTCCAGCATCTGTCGGATGCGCAGGATCCGCGCCGCGTGGCTCAGCTTGTCCATCGTCGTTCCCTCCGGCAGCTCATGATCTCATGCTGCGTGCGGATTGTATAACTGGGCTACACAACCGTCACACATACTGGAGGTGCGGCGAAAGGACAGAGACGATGAGACGTCAACGCAGGCGAGCGGGCGCAAAGCACCAAGGCGCCATCGATCGCGACGAGAAGTTCATTTTCCAGCGGTCGGCGCTCTACCTGGGCCGGATCCTGGAGCGCTTTCCGGAGGTCAACCGGCCGACCCTCGAGTTCCTGTTCTGGGTCCTGGGGAGCGAGGCCAGCAGTATGTGGGAGTACCTCGAGTCCCAGTTGATGGGACAGGACCGGGAGCAGTTCCGGGCGGAAATGGCCGAGCGTGACGATCTGGACGAAACCGGACGGATCGTTGTCCGCTTTCTCAACAAGAGATCGCGATCGCTCGCCACCAGGTTCATCAAATTCGCCAGGGAGGCCCTGCAACGACGGAGCGCCAGCCTGCGGTATCGGGGAGAATCCGGTCCAGAGCGCGCTCTACAGCGTGTCCGCAAGATCCTTGACCTGACCGACCTGGCGGCCGAGTACTGTTTCTTCATCTATACCGTCAACAACTGGCCGCAACTGGAGAACTACTTCGAATCGCATCTCGAGTCCCAGCGCCCCTCGGGAAGGAAGTACGTCGCGGCCGCGCTCGGGGTCAGCCGCCAGGATCTGACACGCGAGATCCAGGGCAAGATCAGCAGGCTGGGCCTGATCGAGCAGCGGCACCACTGGGTCGCGCTGGCCGATGACTACCTGCCGCTGTTTCAGGATTCGCCAGAGGATCTGTTTGCCAAGGGGCTGTTCCGAAAGACGCCCCGGCGCGTGCTGCCCCTCGAGCATCATCTGGTCGATCCTGCGCAGACGCAGCACCTGATGGCGCTGCTCTCCAGACGTCAGGAGCAGCATGGCACGCATGTGCTGCTCCACGGTCCGCCCGGAACCGGAAAATCGAGCTACGCCCACGGCCTGGCCCGGCGCATCGGCGCTGCCGCCTACGAGGTTGTCCCCGGAGAGGACACCAGCCGGGTCGCCCAGCGAACGGCGATCCTGGCCTGCCTCAACATGACCAACCACGGCGAGGGATCGCTGGTCATCGTGGACGAGGCTGACAAGCTGCTCCAGACGCGGATGTCGCTGTTCGGGTTCGCCACCGACGACAGCCAGGACAAGGGATGGCTGAACTTCCTGCTGGAGAAGCCCGGCGTGCGCATGATCTGGATCTGCAACCGCATCGACGGGATGGACGAATCGGTCCAGCGGCGCTTCGCCTTCAGCATCGGATTCGGTCGATTCGGCCGCAAGCAGCGGCTCCAGTTGTGGCAGACCATCGCAACGACCCAACACGTGCGTCGGATGCTGCGACCGGATGACATGGCCGCGCTCGCCGGTGAGTTCAAGCTCGGCGCCGGGGCGATCGACGTGGCCGTGCGCTCGGCGAAGCAGACCGCTGGAGGCTGCCGGGCCACGTTCCTGCGCACGGTGCGCACGACCCTCGAGGCGCACCGCACCCTGCTCAACGGCGGGCGGCGCGTGGTGCACCGCGATGGCGTGGCCAGCGACTTTCACCTCGAGGTGCTGAACACGGATGCCGATCTCGACGCGGCTCTGCGTCGGCTCGCGTCCGTGGACCGCGAGCTCCGAGATCGTCGCGGCGGCAGCGCACCTGGTGACGACGCGAAACCCGCAGGGATGAACTTGCTGTTCCACGGCCCGCCCGGGACGGGCAAGAGTGAGCTCGCCCGCTACGTTGCTCACACGCTGGATCGCGAGGCGATTGTCCGCAGGGCCAGCGATGTGGTCAGCGCGTGGGTGGGCGAGACCGAGCAGAACATCGCCCGCGCCTTTGCCGAGGCAGAGCGCGAGGATGCGGTGTTGGTGCTCGACGAGGTGGACACCTTCCTGTTCGGCCGGGACATGGCCCAGCACTCGTGGGAGATCAGCTTCACGAACGAGCTGCTGACCCAGATGGAGCGCTTCCGGGGGATCCTGGTGTGCACGACGAATCGGCTGGAGGGGCTGGACCCGGCCGCGCTGCGCCGGTTTCAGATCAAGGTCCGCTTCGACTACCTGGACGACAAGGGCAAGGTCGTGCTGTACCGCACTGTCCTGGCGCCGCTGTGCGCATCCCCACCCTCGTCGGAGCAGATGCGGGCGCTGTGCGAAATCGGACCGCTGGCGCCGGGTGACTTCCGTGTAGTTCGGGACCAGTTTGCCATGGAGCGTCCCGAGCACCCTGAGCTGTTGTCGGCTCTCGGGCAAGAGACCGCGCTGCGGGCCGTGCATCACGGGAAACGGGCGGTCGGCTTCCGGTGAGGGCTTCGGCCACAAACAGGGGAGCGGTATACTGGGGAGTCATGGCAGACAAGCCGGTGTTGCAGCCCATACTGGGACCCCTCCACGCACTGACCCATCTGCTCGAGCAGCACGACGTTCGCTCAACTGAAATGTTTTTGGCCAACGTGGCCGAGGCGGTGCAGCTCGTGCGCGCGAGGTCCGACGACTCGGTCTGGAACTTCGGTTGTCTTGTGTCGTTCTGTCGGGCCACGACAGAACTTGAGCGGCATCGCCTGAGTTATTTCATTGCGCTCCCCGTCGGCTCGCCCCGAGGACGACGTGACTTTCGTCGAGCCGGAGTCGGCTGTCCGCTTGCCGGGACCCGGGTGCAGGCGCCAAGCCGGACACCAACGGCCGAGCGGTCCGGCGTCGAGGAGCCCACCCCTTTCGGCCAACGGGCTGCAAGCGGATGGTCAGGACGCTCCCTCATTTGCCCCCGTCGTCACTCGGGCCGTGTCCCTCACCGGAAATCGCCGAGAGCAACCCCGCGACCCGGCGGAGGTCCAGCTCTCCGACTGGAAGAGGGTGTTCTCTGACCGTCTTTGCGAGGAGGTCCAGGCCGCGCCTCCAGATCGCGGTCGTGTTTTCGTCCTCCCGATCAGGAGGCCCAGGTCAGGCTTGCAGTTTTTGTTCTCCCTCGGGTCGGTCCGCGGGCCACTCGCGGCAGGGATCCCTGCAGAGCGAGAGCGTCTCGCGGGCCTGATGCATGGACCGGATGTCTGGGGCCAGACCAGCGCCTGCCCTGGCCCCTCCAGTAGGCGGCATCTCCTTCGGCCGGCCTGCGGCGCAGGTAGGAATGTGTCGCGGGTTCACGGTGTCCATTGCCCTCCTCAAGACGTTCTTCGAGATCCAGTGGCACTCGCAGCGCGAATGCTCCGGGACCACTTTCGGGACCACTTGGGCGTAACGAGGGACCGCTCAGGTCCTCCTCAGTAACGGTAACCTGTTGACTCGAAACGCCCTGTAACGCTCTGAAATGCCCCCGGACGTGTCTAGGCATTTGCGTCCGATGGGCCAGGTGGCGGGCCTGGGCCAAACCAACCCTGGCGGAGTCGGTCCACATGGCTGTCAAGGTGACGGACCATCGAGCGTTGGCGAATACCAGGTGCC
>Ga0180009_10002810_pt1 | contig 20251 bp, 20 predicted proteins | sample OS_PC_MetaG_FD_123537 | JGI IMG/M metagenome (GOLD analysis project Ga0180009, IMG submission 123537) | Groundwater microbial communities from the Aspo Hard Rock Laboratory (HRL) deep subsurface site, Sweden - OS_PC_MetaG | ecosystem: Environmental > Aquatic > Deep subsurface > Groundwater...
CCCTGTTATCATCTCAAAGCAGTCAGGTGTTTCAGAGGTTATAAAAAACTGCCTTAAGGTTGATTTTTGGGATATAGATGAAATAGCAAACAAAATAATAGCAGTACTTAAATATAATGCATTGCACCATTGCCTGAAAGAGCACGGCTTAATAGAAATAAAAAAATTCAGCTGGAATGACAGTGCCAAAAAATGTATTGATGTTTATGAAAGAGTATTAAGCAAATCATAAAGGAGGTTTAAAATGGATTTAAAAAATAAAATTGCTATTGTAACAGGCTCTAGAAGAGGGATTGGTAAGGCAATAGTGCTTGCATTGGCAAAAGCAGGAGCCCATGTTGTTGTTAGTGACATAAACCTAGATGATTGCAATAAGGTAGTGGAAGAGATTAAGGCAATTGGAAAAGAAGGATTGGCTGTTAAGGCAGATATCTCTAATCCTGAAGAAGTTAAGGAGATGGTAAAATCAACAGTAAAAAGATTTGGCAAGATTGATATACTTGTTAATAATGCAGGAATATATATGCAAAAATCATTAACCGATTCTACAGAGCAGGATTTTGACAGGATTTTGGATATAAACCTTAAGGGTGTTTTTCTCTGCTCAAAAGCTGTTGTTCCAGAGATGATAAAACAGGGCAAGGGAAAGATAATTAATATAACATCTATTGCAGGCCAGGTAGGATTTGCAAATTCCTCTGCTTACTGTGCTTCAAAAGGGGCAATAATAAACATAACAAGAGAGCTTGCTCTAGAGCTAGCACAGTATAAAATAAATGTTAATGCAATAGGCCCAGGTGTGATAGAAACACCTATGACAAAAAACTTATTAGAAGATAAAGCAACAAAGGAAACACTACTCGCCAATATCCCATTAAACAGGATAGGAAAGCCAGAGGACATAGCAAATGCAGCCCTATTCCTTGCTTCAAATAAAGCAGATTATATAACTGGCATTACATTATTTGTTGATGGAGGTTGGCTTACACATTAAAGCTTAAAAATGGTATCAATTTGTTTTTACTTCCAGGTTCACCAGCCCTACAGGCTTAGGAATTATAATGTTTTTGAGATTGGAAAGAATCATAGTTATACTAACAAGCAGAAGAATCTGGATATACTGAAAAAGGTTGCAGAAAAATGTTATCTTCCAACAAATAAGCTAATGCTTGATTTGCTTAACAAGCATGAAGAATTCAAGATAAGCTATTCTTTTTCAGGTGTTATATTAGAACAGTTTGAGGAGCTTATGCCAGATGTTTTGCAATCATTTAAGGATTTGGTTGATACTGGCAAGGTTGAAATACTTGATGAGACATACTATCATTCACTTTCATTCCTGCATTCAAAACGCGAATTTAAAGAGCAGGTTATTTTGCATAACAAAAAAATAAGGAGCCTGTTTAAGCAAAAACCATGTATTTTCAGGAATACAGAGCTTGTATATAATAATGAGCTTGCAAATTTTATTGAGTCCATGGGCTATAAGGGAATACTGGCAGAAGGTGCTGATCATGTACTTGGCTGGAGATCACCTAATTTTATTTATACTCCAAAAACAACATCAAGAATAAAGCTTTTGCTTAAAAACTACAAACTGTCTGATGATGTTGCATTCAGGTTTTCAGATAAAAGCTGGAAGGAATGGCCACTAACAGTTGATAAATATGCTAGCTGGATTAATGCTGTTAATGGAAACGGCAATCTAGTAAATCTTTTTATGGATTACGAGACCTTTGGTGAGCACCAGTGGGCAGATACAGGGATATTTGATTTTTTAAGAAACCTTCCAGGGGAATTATTAAAGCACCCTGACAATGATTTTAAGACACCTAGTCAGGCAATAAAAACATATAATCCTGTTTCAGAACTGGATATTCACAGCCCTGTTTCATGGGCAGATATTGAGAGAGATACAAGTGCCTGGGATGGAAATGATATGCAGAAGTCAGCAATAAATGAGGTATATCTTATGGAAAAAGCAATAAAAAAATCAAATGATAAAAAACTTATTAATGACTGGAGAAAACTTCAGACAAGTGATCATTTTTATTATATGTGCACCAAGTGGTTTAATGATGGTGATGTGCATAAATATTTTAATCCTTATGATAATCCTTATGATGCATTCATAACCTTTATGAATATACTTAATGATATAAACTTCAGGTTAAAAGAGCATAATAATTTAAAAAAAGAGGTGGTAGTATGAAAACAAAAAGAAAAGTTGCAAAGAAAAAAGGGGTTAAAAAGAAAAAAGCAGCAATAAAAAAAGATATATTAAAAGATGCAAATCCAGAGCATTATTTCTTTGTTCAGGATGGTACTGTTTTGAAGAATGTGTTGGGTTTATCCAAACAACTTGATAACATGGCTGATGAAATATTTATGCATCATGTCAATGAGACGAGAAATGATTTCAGTAATTGGATTAAAGATGTTTTTAAGGAAGAAAAGCTGGCAAAAGAGCTTTTGAAAACAACTAATAAGGATAAAACGCAGATAATCATCTTAAAACATATAATAAAGAAATTCAGCTAAAAAAGGGGTGATAATAATGGTAAAAAAAATTTTGTTTCCAGAAGATGCAGGATTAATCCTGATGGATGTTGTTCCAAAGCACTATTTTAATCTGCACATGGGGGCATCTATAAGAAACCTGCAAGAGCTTGCTGATGCCCTAGAAATAATGGATGAAAATACATTTAAACATCATGTGACAAAAGATAGAAATGATTTCAGCAACTGGGTCAGGGATGTTATTTATGATATGGATCTTAGCAGGGATTTATTGAAAGCAAAGACAAGGGAAGAGGCACTCAAGACAGTCAGGAAAAGAATTGAAGGGCTTGACAAACTGCAGAGAAGTTACTGCCCAAAAGAGCAGTTAAAATGTGGTGTCAGGGAGTTTTTTTGTGGCTTGATAATAGGAATAATATTGGGATTGATAATTGCAGCAATAAGAGCCGGGTTAAGCTAGTTAAAAGAATTAATACTTTTACTTAAACTTAATATTTGGCATGCCCTTGCCACTGAGCTTTTTCATCATTCTTTCCATGCTCTTTGGGCTTCCGCCCTTAAAGAGCTTTGCCATTTTTTTGCTCTGCCTGTACTGCTTTAATAATTCCCTGATTTCCCTTGTAGATGTTCCTGAGCCCTTTGCAATCCTGTCAATCCTTGTAATGCTTATAATGTCTGGGTTTTCAAGCTCTTGTTTTGACATTGAGTCCATGATAAAGCGCCACTTTTTCAGCTTGCCTTCCTGGACTTTTAATAAATCCTTTGGCATCTTTAACTGGGAAAAACCTGGAATCATCTCTGTTATTTTGCTCAATGGTCCCATCTTTCTCATTGCCTGCATCTGCTCGTATAGATCAATTAAGCTAAACTCTCCCTTAAGAAATCTTTTTCCTAAATCCTCTGCATCCTCTTTTGAGATGGCTTGTTCTGCTTTCTCTAATAATGCTTCCAGATCACCCATGCCAAGCAGTATTGAAATAAATCCTTCTGGCTTGAAAACCTCTAAATCACCTAATTTTTCACCAACACCAATAAATTTTATCTTTGCATCTGTTGCAGCACATGATGTTAATGCACCTCCTGCCTTGGCAGTGCCGTCCATCTTTGTTACTATAACACCTGTTATCTTGCATGATTCATGGAAAGCCTGCGCTTGTTTTTGAGCTGCCTGGCCAATGTCAGCGCTTATTATCAAAAGATTTTCCTCTGGCTTTACAGCTTTGTTTATTTTTTTTATTTCTTCAATCAAATCCTTTGATAATGCATCCCTTCCAGATGTGTCTATGATTATTATATTATACTTATTGAATTTATTTTCAAACTCTTTCCATATTTTTAATGGATTTTTCTCCTTTTTGTCAAGGAAAACAGGAACCCTTGCTTTTTTTGCTATCTGCTCTATCTGCTCCATTGCAGCAGGCCTATGAGTATCAAGGCCAACCAATGCAACCTTATATCCTCTTTTTGTATAATATTTTGCAAGCTTTCCTGCCTGTGTTGTTTTTCCAGAGCCAAACAATCCAACAAGCATTATCTTTGTTGGTTTTTTCTTAATCTCTATCTTGCCTTCTTCTTTTCCGACGAAGTTTACTAATTCCTCATAAACTACTTTTACAAGGTATTCTTTTTTTGTGAGGCCAGCTGGAGTTTCCTCTTTTAAGGCCCGTTCTTTTATCTTGTTGCTTAAATCAAAGACTAATTTAACATTAACATCTGCCTGCAATAATGCGCGCTGTATGTCCTTGACAAGCTCATTTATAAGCTTTTCATCTACAAATATGGCTTTCGCTATCTTGGTTAATGTATTCTTTAGTGAGGTTCCAAGCTTCTCAAGTACCATTTTATTGCTGAAAACAGGTTTTCATTTATAAACCTTTAGAAAAAACTATTATATATTATACAATCTTAACATTATACTTATTAACAATAATTAAATCTTTCCAATTTCCCATTTACCTAAATGTAACCTCTGAAGCTTTTTAAGTTGAGCTGTATCTTCAGGGGTCAGTTCATCAACCCCTTTCTCCTTACCTTTTGATCTCCTATTGTAAACATCAAATAAGTCATCTCCCACATTTGCTAATTTATTATTTTTATCTCTTTTGTATGAATTTTTTACAGGAGGAAATGATTCATAAAATGCTTCTCTTGCTAGTTCTGATGCTGTAACTGGTTCAAACTCGGGAGTTTTGTAATTTTTGCAATTTATTTTGTTTGTTTCTATTCTTTTTTTATAACTATCTAATTTTTTAGTTAATACTTCAAAATATTGATCTATATGTTCTGGGGTCATATTCAACCTTATCGGACCGCTAGAACTAGGAGCAAAAATACCCCCCCATTCTTCTTTAAAATTTTGAGGCGTTGTTAATTTATTATAAAACTCATAAAATATTTTCTGTTTATTAACTAAATTTGGACATAGTACATAGGTTTCCATAATTTTATTAACACGTGATGCTAATTCTTCTCTTTCAATCATTTTATTTCCCCGAATTATTAAACCCTAATTTTTAAAATATAAAAATTAAAACCTAATCTCAGAGGATTTGCTGTTTATAATCTCCTGCATCTTTTTGATTAGGTTTTCTGGCTTTATATCAAAATAAATCTTGCCGTCAAGTGTTCTTACTGCTACTGTTTTGTTTTTAACTTCCTTGTCGCCAACTGTAAGTATTAATGGAATTTTCTTTAATTGCGCTTCCCTGACCTTTTTTGGCATTGTCTCTGCCCTAAAATCAGTTTCAATCCTTATGTTGTTTTGCTCCAGCTTTTTCTTTATTTCTTCTCCGTATTTTATGTGGCTGTCATTTATGTTTAAAATAATTGCCTGTGTAGGTGAAAGCCATAATGGGAATTTCCCGGCATAATGCTCTATAAGGATTCCAAGGAATCTTTCTATTGAGCCGTAGATAGTCCTGTGTATCATTATTGGCCTATGCTTCTTTCCATCCTTTCCCTCATATGTTAAGTTAAACTTTTCAGGCATTGCAAAATCAAGCTGTATTGTTCCGCACTGCCAAGTCCTTCCAAGGCAGTCCTTTAGATGAAAGTCAATTTTTGGTCCATAGAAAGCTCCATCTCCCTCATTAATCTTATATTTTACTTTTTTAGCATCCAAAGCATCTTTTAATCCAGCAGTTGCTTTTTCCCATGCCTGATCAGAGCCCATTGCATTATCTGGCTTTGTGCTTAACTCAACCTTATAATCAAATCCAAATGTTTTGTAGAAATGATCTGTCAGGTTAATTACTCCAATAATTTCATCTTTTATCTGTTCTTCTGCCATGTATATATGTGCATCATCCTGTGTAAAGCATCTTACTCTGAATAATCCTGCTAAAACACCAGATAATTCATGCCTGTGAACAGTTCCCATCTCACCAACCCTCATTGGAAGCTCTCTATAGGATCTTAATTTTGTCTTGTAGATTAATATTCCTCCTGGGCAGTTCATTGGCTTTATTGCATAATCCTGGTCATCTATTTTTGTAAAGTACATGTTTTCCTTGTAATGGTCCCAGTGGCCGCTCTGCTCCCAGAGATTTCTGTTTAATATCATTGGTGTTATAACCTCTGTATAGCCTGCTTTTACATGCTCTTTTCTCCAGAAATCCTTTAAAATATTTATTATAACAGTTCCTTTTGGATGGAAGAATGGAAAACCAGGGCCTTCGTCATGCATGCTGAATAAATCTAATTCTTTTCCTAATTTCCTGTGGTCTCTTTTCTCTGCCTCTTCCAATAGTTTAAGATAGCTATTTAGTTGTTTTTTGTCTGGGAATGAGATTCCATACAATCTCTGCAATTGCTTGTTTTTTGCATCACCTTTCCAGTATGCTCCTGCTATTTTTGTCAGCTTGAATGCCTTTATCTTTCCTGTTGATGGAACATGAGGCCCGCGGCAGAAATCTGTGAAATTGCCTTGCTTGTAGGTGCTTATTTTTTCATCTTCAAGCTCTTTAATTAGTTCTGTTTTGTAAGGATTATCCTTAAAAATTTCAAGAGCCCTTTCTTTTGATACAACCTCTCTTTCAATCTTTATGTTATCCTCAACTATCTTTTTCATCTCACTTTCAATCTTTACAAGGTCATCTGGTGTTAAACTCTTTTCATAGTCAATGTCATAGTAGAAACCATCCTCTACTGCTGGGCCTATTGCAAATTTTGCTTTTGGAAAGAGGTTTTTTATTGCCTGGGCCATCAAGTGCGAACTGGAGTGCCTGAAAACCTCTTTGCCATCATCATCCTTGAATGTTATTATCCTTAGCTTTGAGTCTTTGTTTATTTTTGTGTTAAGGTCAACTAATTCATTGTTAAGCCTTGCTGCAATTGCATCATCTGCAAGTTTTTTTCCTATTTTTTTTGCTACATCAATTATGCTTATTCCTTTTTCATAATCATCTACTGAGCTGTCTGGAAATTTTATTTTTATCATTTGAATATCCTCCATAATCATTATTTTATTTAATATTCTTTAATAAAACCATAAAACAATAAAATAGTATTTAAGCTTTGTTATAAAAATGCAGTAGAACTAACGTGTTGTTAAAAGAAATATATCTAGAAGGAACTCATCTACATCTCCTATTAACTTTATTTCTTTCATCTTAAATTTATGTTTTTAATTCACTAAGTGAAAAAATCATAGATTATCTAATGCCTTTTCCAAGACATCTGGAGGATATCCCCCAATATTGAATTCCCTGCTCAGATCAAACATTAGATCTATCGTTAGTAGTTCTGGTTTGATAACACCCCGTAGCTCATTTTGCTTCATTAAATAGCTTTTTATCATTGTTTTAAATTCTGAATAAGGAACTGGCTTGTTTCCTAGTTCTTTCTTTAAATAATTATATGTCATTCCTTTAAGTTTAGTATATTTATCACAATCTTCTTGTGCTTCAGTGCTTAATGCTACATCTTCTAGACCCATATATCTTTTCTTAAGACCAGAGTATTTTTTTATAGGAAGTTTCCTCTCCAGTTTTAATAAAATATCATAAAAGTCTGTCTTCCACTTATCATATGATTTTTTAATTATTCCCTCTTCACACAAAAATTGATAGGTTTTTTGCCAGTATTCATTTATTTTTAGTTCTCCTTTACTTAATTCAGTATACAATCTATCTTTTACCAGTTTTAATTTTGGTGTAAGATAATCAACCAAATTTTTATGTTCACTAAATTTTTGATATGTTCTCATCTTAATCCTTAAAGATAAGCATTTATATAAAATTATCTATTTTTTAATGGCAAAAAATTTTTAATCAAAAAGTTTAAAAGCAAGCTCAAAATACTGCATAAGCTTTAAGATGAACCGCAATGAAAAATCAGACAGGGAAATTGTTGATGAATACAAAAGGCTCAAGCCATGGGGCCTTTCCATAAGTGTTGACCTCAAAAACTGTAATCCTGAGACAATAAGAAGCAAAGAAAAAATAAGTGAATTTATAATAAAACTTTGCAAAATTATAGACATGAAAAGATTTGGTGAGCCGCAGATAGTTAACTTTGGAGAGGAAGAGAGAGTTCAGGGATATTCATTTACTCAGTTAGTAGAAACATCTCTTGTTTCAGGCCATCTGGCAAACCACACAAATTCAGCATATATTGATATATTCAGCTGCAAGGAATTTGAGCCAAAAAAAACAGCAGAATTCTGCAAAAAATTCTTTAAGGCTGATTCTTACAAAATTAATGTTGCATTCAGATTTTAATAAAATCATTTTAATCAAAAAGTTTAAAAACAAGTAAGTTAAATTTATTCTTTAGGTGTTAAAGTGGATTCAAGGGCTTGCATTGATTGGCTTAGAAAAAAGAACCTGTTAGACACCTGCAAAACTTATTCTACTTATCTTAAGGGAGTTTTTAAAGACTGCCTTAAAGCAAAGAATGAAAGCATCCTGATAATTGGTGATACTGGCTATGATAGAAAGCGTGCAGCAGCTATGCTTGCAGGCTCTTATTATTTTGCAGCAAAAAAGCTTGGGTTGCACCCGAGGCTTTTTTTCCAGGTGCCAAAATTAAGAGGAGATTTGGCAGACAAAAGCATTGTTGATGCAATTAATTACCTGGGTGAAAGAAGCATTTTACTGCTTGCTTTGTCTAACAGGCTTGGCTCTTTAAGGGGTATAACCAAAAGCTACAGGCACTTGTGCAGGCAGAGAAATATGAGGTTTGCAACAACGCCAAGCTTAGGGCATATAGAAACAAGGGATTTTAAGGATTTAATAAGAACTATTAACATTGACTATCCAGAAATACAAAGGACACACAGGAAACTCAAGGCAATTATTGAAAAGGGAACAGACCTTCATGTAAGGACAAAGGCTGGAACAGACCTGCATATGAAACTTGATGTTGCAAATATTCAATCTGCAGACGGAAATTATACAAAGCCGGGCTCTGGAGGAAACCTTCCTGCTGGAGAGGTCTATTTCCCTCCAAGGAAGAAATCAGTTAATGGAAAGGTTATTGTTGACGGAAGCTCAAGAAATAGATACAGCACCATTATAATAAAAAACCCAATAACCTTAATTATAAAGAATGGTGACCTTATTGATATTCAGGGTAAAGAAGAGGCAAGACTTCTTGAGGAAACCCTGTTATGGGCAGAGAGAAACTCCAAATATCCATGGGGCATAAGAAAGGTCTGCGAGTTTGGCATTGGCCTGAATCCAAAAGCAAAATTAATTGGCTCAACAATCATTGACGAAAAAGCCCTTGGAACAGCTCATATTGCCCTTGGCTCAAACAACTGGTTCGGTGGCTCAATATTTGCAATGACCCATCTTGACCAGGTCTTTAGAAACCCGAGAATAACAGTTGACGGAAAAATTTTAGAAATATGAATCACTTCTTTGGCTTTTTTCCACCAAGAGCCTCTCTCATTTTTGATGCATATTTATCCTGTTTGTATTGTTCTATTATACTCATCAGACGTTCTAAATTTCCCTGTTCTATCTCCTCTTTAAATTCTTCTGCTTTATAATGGATTCCTATATTTCGCTTCTTGTAGCCTTCACTAACTCCTTGGATTATCTTTTTGGTATCGTCATAATCAATCAGATTTTTATAAAGGGCATTTTCTGTTTGTATTATGCCTTTTCCTGCTTTTTCAGATAATTCAAGGAAAGAACTTATAGAAGCACTCTGTTTAGCAATATTCTGCATATCTTCATTTTTAATATTTGCATCACGTATGTACCATCCCCTTATTCTTTCTATTTGAACATCATCACCTGATTTTATTGCTTCTGAAAATTCTGAAGCTGTTTTTTCTGAGTAAGTTGAGAAATATCTTAGAGCCATACCCTGTTCTACATTTTTGATTACCTTCTTTAGTTCTTCTCTAGTAAGGTCTTCATAACTCTTTGGTTTTCCATCCTTTTTCTTGAATGATTCCACAGACTTTACATAATCACGGGCTACCTTGTATTTTTGTTTTGCATCAAAATCCCTTACCTTTTCATCTGCCTTTATGAGTCTGTCCAGTGTTATCTTTCCGCCTGTACTGACTATAAGCATGAAACATGCAATCCATATTAAGAAAAATCCAAACAAGGGGCTTGATGCTGAATCCAGTGCACTTGTAGAAATTCCAATAGCTGCGCCTGTTATGCCTGCATTAGTACCTAACATGAAAAGTAATCCTATCATTGTAAGTATGAAACTCCCTATCAGAACTCTTTTTTGTGTCATTATATTTGATATTTACTTTAGTTATATATAAACATTTCTAAAAAATTTGTTAAATCTTATTACCATTAAATTTATAAAAACCAGGTTTTTTTATTTTTATTATGAGAATAAATATTGGGTCTAAAAACCAGATAAAGGTTGATGCTGTTAAAGAAGTCATTAAAGATTATGATTTTCTGTCAAAAGCAGAGATTTTCCCACTAGAGGTTTCATCAAAAGTTCATAAACAGCCAAAATCTCTCAAAGAAACAATAGAAGGGGCAATGAAAAGGGCCAAAAACGCATTCAAAAACTGCGATTACAGCTTTGGTATTGAAAGCGGATTAATGAAAGTTCCAGACACAAAAACAGGCTATATGGATACTACTGTTTGTGTTATTTATGATGGAAAAGAATTTCATATTGGATTGTCATCCTCATTTGAATATCCGACTGAAGTAACAAAGCTTGTTTTTTCAGATGGACTTGATATAGACGAGGCAATGCATAAACTTAATTTAACAGAAAATAAAAGAATCGGCCGTTCAGAGGGAGTAATAGGCTTTTTAACAAAAGGCAGACTAACGAGAAAAGATTACACCAAACAGGCTATAACTACTGCCCTGATTCATTTAGAGAATCCTGAACTATTTCATTCTTAGAATTATTACTTAACCACAATCCCATCTGTTTTTTTGAGAACATTAATAGCATAATTCAGCTTTTGCTTGTTTTTAGCATAAATTGTAAATATTTTATCTCCTTTCTTAACAGAATCCTTAACATGCTTATGCAGATAGATTCCTGCACCTTTATCCAAGGGAGCTCCTGCAGCCCTTGCTATTTTGGAGATTGAGTCATTATCTATATGAGTTACAACACCAGATCTCTTAGCTCTAAAGTTATATCTGAATTTCCCTATCTTTATATTATCAGCTTTTATCTTCTTGCCTCCCTGTGCTTTAATGATTTCTATCATTTTCCTGTAAGCAGCTCCAGAGTTTAATATATCAAATGCTTTTTTAGTGCCAGCTCCTTTTTTTGCTTTGCCTCCCATCTCAAGAAGCAGTCCAGCCATTTTAAGAGATTTTTCCCTTAAATCCAAGGGTTGTTTTGAATCATTTTTTAGTACCCAGAGAACGTCTCTTGCCTCCAATCCCGGTCCAATGCCATTCCCGACTGGCTGAGAGCCGTCTGTGATTATAACTTTAATTTCTATTCCAAGTTTTTTTGATATTGATTCAAAAAGCCTTTTTAAGTGAAGTGCCTTTTTCCTGCTTTCTATCTTAGATCCCTTTCCAATAGGTATATCAATAAGCAGGTGTGTTGCAGAAGCAGACCTTTTCTTTGCTAAAATGCTTGCCAGAAGCTGGCCCTCGGGATCAAGTGATACAGGATGCTCTATTCTTATTATTTTGTCATCTGCAGGTGCAAGGTTAACAGAGCCGCCCCATACAAGGCAGGCATTTGTTTTTCTAATAATTTTTTTTATCTCCTTTATTGAGAAAGAAACATTAGATAAAACCTCCATTGTGTCAGCTGTTCCAGCAGGGCTTGTTATGCTCCTTGATGATGTTTTTGGAATTGTCAGGCCAGCGGCAGCAACTATTGGCACTACAACCATTGTTGTCCTGTTTCCAGCTACGCCGCCAATACAGTGCAAGTCCATTACAGGATATTTAGCTAGTTTTAATATCTCTCCAGTATTAATCATTGCCTTTGTTAATGAAACAGTTTCATCAAGGTCAAGGCCATTTGTGTAGCAGGCAGAAACAAAATATGTTATCTCTATCTCACTTAATTTATTTTTGATGATATCATCAATAATATGATAGAACTCTTCATAACTAAGTTTTCTGCCCTTTAATTTTTTCTTGATATACTGTATGGAAGCAGGTTTTTCAACAAGAGATAAATCAACAACATCACCTGATTTTACACATAATTTATCCAAGACTTCCTCATATAACCCTATCTTACCCATAGGAATTATTTTGCTTGATTCAGCAATATTTATTATTGCAATAACCTTCTTCCTTCCCTTTTTAATCTTAACCCTGTCTTCATAATGAAGGTCAAGTTTTAGTGCATCAACCTCATTTAGAACTGCTACCAGGGGCCAGCCTGTTGCAATATTAATATCCTTGACTTTTAGTTTCATTTTTTAGATAATCTCTGTTTTGTAGATTTCAGCAAATGTCAAAAATAGCGATAGTACTAAAGGACCTATAACAATTCCTATGACTCCAAAAATAGTTAATCCTCCCAGTACCCCTAATAATATGATTGTAGGATGAATCTTTGCCTTATCACCAATGATTTTGGGCTTTATTAAATTGTCAATTGATGCAACTATAAAAAATCCATAAACAAGCAGTCCTATTCCTCTTAAGGTCGTTGAAGTGGTATTAGTTGTCAGCCCTTCAATTAACTTTAACACACCAAGGGGGAACCATACTACTGGAGCTCCAATAAAAGGTATCATACAGGCAACCATCATAATGCCTCCCCATACAAGGGGTGATTTAATTCCAAATATATACAGGCCAAGCACACCAACCATTCCTTGGATTAATGCTGTTATAAAATGGCCATAAACAACAGCACGTGTAACACTGCCAAATCTTTTCACTATCTTATTCTGGTAATGGTTTTTTAATGGTATAAGATATTTTATTTTTTTAACCATTAACTCCCCATCCCTTAACATGAAAAAGATTAAGAATATCATAACAAAAAAACTAAGTATTCTTTTTGGTATTGTAAATATAAAGTTTGATAATGAGCTTATTATGGAATTTGTGATGCTGTCAAGGGAAGAACTAATTTGCGGTTTCTCTGCTATATTAACCAGGAAAGAGTTTAATTTCCATAAAATAGAGCCAGGTTCTGTGTCAATTATATTTCCCTCTTCAATCCTTTGTTTTGAGTTAGTATAAACTACCATTACTTCTCTTGTAAGTGAATTTGCAATAAATAAAATCGGAGTGATTATTAAAGTTATTATGAGGATTGTTACTATAACAGCAGAAAGGTTTTTTCTCTTGGTTTTTTTACTAATCCATTTGTATAAGGGGTAGAGTATATATGAGACTATAATGCTGGTCAATATTGCAATTATAAATGGTTTGATAACCAAGAAAACCATATAGATAGCTATAATAAAGAGTGAAAAGATAAAATATTTTGAAAATTCCTCTTTTATTTTTCTGATGTTATTCACCTCTTTGATGGTTTTATTATTCCTCTAATGATTTTATCTGTTTTTCCAATATTTTTTTAGTTATATCCTCTTATGGATTAACAACATTTACCGGATTTTTATTAGAATAGGATTCTATATTTCCTATTGTTGTATCTAATATCCTTATTAATGCTTCTTTGCTATTGAAAGCATTATGGGGAGTAAAAACAACATTATCCATATGGAATATTTTGTGGTCCCTAACAATGGTTTTCCATTTCTCTGGATTTCCTGTTTCATAAAGAAGCTCGTGCTCTTCTTTTATTAGCTCTTCACCCTCAATTACATCCAAGCCAGCTCCACCCAAGATTTTCTTTTCTAGGGCATACAGTAAAGCACCCGTATCAACTACTCCTCCCCTGGAAGTATTTATTAAGATTGCATCCTTTTTTATTTTCTTTATATTATTCTTATTTATTAAGTGGTGGGTATGCTTGTTATATGGGACATGCAATGAAATTATATCTGATTTCTTTAATAATTCATCAAGATTTACATAACTAAATCCAATTACTTCTGCCAAGAAATTCTGCTTATTTATATCATAGACAAGCACATTCATTCCAAAACCACGAGCCATTTTTGCTACATGCAATCCTATATGACCTCCTCCAATAATGCCAATGGTTTTTCCTTTCAAGTCAAAACCAGTCAAACCTTCAATAGAAAAATTATCTCTTAAAGTTCTTACATATGATTTATGAATATTTCTTGATGAAGATAATATCAGAGCGAATGTATGCTCTGCAACTGTATTTTCTCCATAATAAGGAACATTACAGATGATAATTTTCCTCTTCTTGCATTCTTTTAGGTCAATGTGATCAAAGCCAGTTGACCTTGTTGTAATAATCTTAAGTTTTGGAAGTTTTTTTAGTATATCTTTGCTGATTTTTGAATAAATAAAAATAGAGATTATATCAGAGTTTTTTGCTTTAGAAACATTATCATTGCTGAGAGCTTCTTCAAAAAATTTTAAGGAATAATTCTTTAATTTCTTTTTTAAGTAGGCTTTTTCCCAAGGTTTTAATTCAAAAAAAGCTATCTCCATTTTAACCTCTTTTATTTTTCTGATGTTATCCACCTCTTCATTTGTTGCGAGCAAAGCGAGCACGAGGGACTTCAACGAAGTTGAATGTCGCTCTTTGCGTATCAAATGCGCGTAACCATTTGTATGGGCCCACCCGGACTTTCGTATTGGTTGCGAACTCTAATCTTTGCGAGCGTCAGCGAGCGCGGTGGGCTTGCTGTTAAGCAATGCCCGCCCTTGCGTATCAAATGAGCGTAACCATTTGGTTCGAACCGGGGATATTCACCATTTTGATTTTTTAAATCGTCAAGGTGACATCATAGCCACTAGATCACAGGCCCAATTAAAAATATAAGATTAGAATTAATATTTAAATGTTGTGTAAAAATTACGGCACCGTTGAAAATCTCGAAAGATTTATAACCCAGTAAAGGCATAGCCCTATACTGGATGTGGTTAAGGGAGGTGACCACAAATAAAAAAGAAAGCAAAAGCTTATAAATGAAATTTGAAATAATGTGATATTATGAACAAAAATTGTAAATGGTGTAATTTTAAGGATGATTATCTTGTGATAAAAGGTTACAAGTATTGGAAATTGTCGCTAGCGGAAAGTCAGTTTCTTATCGGTTGGAGTCATGCTTTCCTAAAGAGACATGTTTGCTTCTTTGAAGAACTGACAGATGAAGAGCTTATTGAACTAAAGCAGATTGTCAAAGAACTTAAACAAGCATTGAAAAATGCTTTTAATCCAGACTGGTTTAATGTGATGCAACTAGGCAACATGACACCACACTTGCATTTCCAATTAGTGCCAAGATATAAGGATAAACGTACCTTTGATGGGAAAACCTTCACAGATGATAATTGGGGAAAAATGATTCCTAGTCGATGGGAACCTGAAAGCAAAGAGTTTCTTGTCAAACTTAGGAAGTATATTGAGCAGTATTTATAATGTTTATTATTTGTCTTATTATGTTCTTGTATTGTGACGTTCTATTATTACATATCATATTTAATAATTCAACTACTTTTTCTCTAAAATAATCATTCTCTTTTATGTCAAACTAAAGGGTCTTTGAAAATGTATTCAATCTTCCTGTCCTGAACAATTATATCTTCTAACTTAATTTTCTCGTGTTTCATTTTTCATCAACTCTTGGTACTTTTTTAATCAAGCCCCGAGCGAGAGTTGAACTCGCGACCTCCACCTTACCAAGGTGGCGCTATAGCCACTAAGCCACCGGGGCGTAAAAATAATTAATCAGAAAATATCCTTATTTTCCTCATCATCATCTTCGTAACCGCTGTAATCAATTATTTCTATGTCTCTGTCTTCTGTTTCCTGATCTGTTTTTTTAGTTCCCTCTTTTTGCTCATCTACCACATAGTCTGGAACTGCGTCATAAGTTTTATTTTGCTTTACGCGCTTATATTTCTTTTTGCTGTTTTTAGTCTTTTTGGGTTTGGGTTTCTTTTTTTTAATTTCTTCATCCCCTCCAGCTTCTTTTTTATGATTATTTTCTTCATCTTTTTCAGGTTTTTCTTGTTTTGGTTCTTCAGATTCCTGAGCAGGTTCTTCAATCACTTTATTCTCTTCATCTCTTTTAGGCTTCTCTTCTTTTAACTCTTTAGAGGATTCTTCAATCTTTTTATACTCTTTATCTAACTTCTCTCCTTTCTTTTTATCTGTTTCTTCTTTTTTAGGTGATTCTTTCTCTTCACTAAATTCAGTAGTCATATCCACATAATCCTCACCCTCATGCTTTTGTTTTCTTCCTATGAATAAAAACAATAAAACAACAGCTAAAACAACAAATCCTGCTGTTAATATAACATTTCCCCAGTTAATGATAACTACTTTTTTTGGTTCTAATACAACACATGAATGATTAACTGCAGTCTCATTTGGTCCACACTCCAGCTTCTTGCATTTATAAATGCTAAATGTGTTGCAGTATTCATCCTCATCACACTCAGAGTCCTCTTTGCACTCAATCTTTGACAATGGAAGAACTGTAAGGCTATTTACAGTCTTGCCACATATCTCAAAAATCTGTTCTGGCTTATCAGCATAAGACATCCTAAAACATGGAACATAGTAAAAAGTATAGCCTTTTACAGGAGCCTTAACAAGGTTTGTAAAATTAAAACTGCGTACCTCTCCAGGTGGTATAACTATGTCTTCACTAACATCAAATCCAAGAATAGTGCCATAATCCCTGTCTTTTATGTAAACATCACCAACATTGATGCTCTTGTTTATATTATTAAACACATTAACAGTAAAAACTACTTCTGTTCCTTCAATGCAATTCTTTTCTTTGCATTCATAACTTGCATCTATTGATGCTCTTACAAAGAGCATATTAATTAATAGCATTAATACAAGAATTTTCAATATTTTTGTTTTCATCATTTTTATCACCATATTTATAATGCGGGGGATGGGATTTGAACCCACGGACTCACTAAGAGACAGGATTTCTGCCTTATAACCATATTTTAGTCTTAAGTCCTGCGCATTTGACCAGACTTTGCTACCCCCGCAGGATAAATAGAACAGAAAAATAGAATATATTTAAAGGTTTCTAAAGCTTTTTGGATGCACACCTTGTACAAAGAAAGGAGCCCTCAATTTCTCTTAAGTTTGTTGATGGAAAACCACATTCCTCACACATACCCTCTGAGATTGGGCCGCCAAAGATGGGTTTTCTTGCTTCTTCTCTTAATTCAAATTTCTCAACCATTAGCTCAAATAACTCTGGCTGTATTTTTAGTATGTCCTTTAATGTAAGCAAGCCAATCATCTCTTTTTTATTCATAACAGGAAGGTGTCTTACATCACTGTCCCTCATCTTTTTGAGAGCATCATAAATATCTTTTTCAGGGTTGATTGTTATGACTTTTCTTATCATTACTTCCTTGGCCTTTAATTCTTTTGGGTTTAGTCCTTTTGCAATAACTCTTCTTACAATATCCCTATCAGATAATATGCCAAGAAGTTTAGAATCCTTTGTTATGACAAGGCTCCCTATGTGATTGTTCATCATCTTTAAAGCACACTCCTCAATAGAAGTTTCTGGTGAAACAGAAACAGGCTTTTTTGTCATGGCATCACATATTTTATAACCTGTCTTATAGTTTAATCTCATATAAACCCCCAATATTAATATAATATCCTTCTGGTTAATAAACTTAAGTAGAATAGAAAATATATAATCTAAAATATAACTTAAAAAGATTAAAAATCAGTAATTAATCAATATTTCTACATCCTTGCCAAAGATTTTTTTCATGTCCTCAAATATTGGCTCTTTTATAAAGACCTTTGACAGAATCTCTATCTTTGAGAGCTCTTTCTCAAGCTCTTCAAGAGAGCTCTTGGTTATTTTTCCAAGGCCGCCATTAGGCAGTATTTCTGCCTTGGTAATCCTTTTTTCCTCCTGATCAATGTCATGTATAATGTAAGCATTTTTTCCAAGCAAAAGAACCTCTCCATATTTATCCCCATATTTCACTCTTATCTTTGTCCTTTCTATCTCCATACCCCTTTTTCTTTGTATATGCTCAATCATAAACCTGATAAATTCCTGGGAGCTTTTTTTAACCTTCTCTACCTCTGCCTTTGTTAGTTTTTTCTCATCATAATCCTTCTTTGCCTTCATTATAACATGCAATATTCTTAAGAACTTTGCAGGTATCTTACCCTGGCTTATTATTTCTTTCTCAAATATATTAACTATTTCTGTGTCACTAGCTCTCTCTATTCCCTCAAGCCTTAGAACATCTCTGATTACTGTAACAACTGTGTCATAAACATGGAGCATTGATTCTTTTTCTCTTATTTTCTCTATCTGGCTGAATAATTTCTTTATTCTATTGAGGTATTTTTCTGCGTTTTCCAATAATACATCTACCTCTTTGCCGCTAAGTTCCTTGTCTTTTCCATGCTCAAGATCCTTTCTAACCTGTATATTGTTTTCAAGTATCTTTACATATTTTTCCTCCAGCATTTTCTCTTTTTTTACAAACAGCTGCCTCATCAGTTCAGGAGTTTCTTTTGGTGTTGGAGGTGGAACACCATAAAGCATAAGTGCTGCCTGGCTTGGTGTTAAGATAGCCCAGAATGTATCTTCCATTCCAAGGTCCCTTATCTTAAATTTAACATGCTTTAGCATCTGCTCCCCGCTGTTCATGTACATGTCAATTGCCTCTGCAGATGGCTTTATCTTGCCCATCTTCAATAGCTGCTTCCATGGCATGAATATTCCTCGGTCATAGAATGGAACTCCATCCCTCAAAAAGGTGAATATTATTGGATTGGCTTCTTTTATGTTATCCCAGAAGTCTGTAAGTATGTACACCTGAACATTCAGCTTGTTTTTAATGCCTGTAATCTCTCCAGCTTCCATTCCCATTGTTATTATTATTGCCCTTAGCTTATCTTTTAACTCTGCTCTTGTCATCTTTTTGACATCTGTGTCATCCACTACAATAAAAACATCAATGTCTGATTCAGATGTTGCCTTTCCTTGCACGAGAGAGCCTGCTAAAACATAACTTACAATGTATTTCTCAAACTTTTTAAGGACCATTGACTTATGGATCTCAGCTATCTTGATGGCAGACAGCATTCCTGTATCATAAACCGGGGCAGACATTGCAATAAGCTCTAATAATTCATATTTTGCATCATAACAGCTCTGCCAGAGCTCAGAAAGAATAATTGTTTGTGGTGCAAGATTTTTATCAACCTCTTTTGCCATTTCTTCTATAATAGAAGACAGTTTTGTTTTAAGCTCATCCTTTGACATCTTTTTGCTGTCAGAATCATCAACCAGAACAAGAACATTAATCTGATTGCTGGGTTTTTCGTCTTTTTCCGGCTTTTTTGGCGGCAGGAGTGCAATGCCAATTACATAATTTTCAAACTTTTTCAGGACTGTTTTTTGAAATTTATCAAGCTTTGACTTGATTGCCCTTAGTTTCTTCTGGGCATCTTTTGGAAGCTTTGACTCAATTTCCTTGAACTGGTCATTTTCTTTTGATTTTGTATTTTTAGCATTATTTTTTTTGTTTTGTTTTTTGGCCATAATCACACACCTGATTGCTTTAATTATAAGATTAACTAGAATGGAGCTATTATCCAATATATATAAATCTTTTTAAAAAACTTCGGAGATTTTTCGGAGCATATATAACTTAGATTAAATTAACTCCTTTTTCAAATAAAAGATTATTCCATTACACTGTGCTCTGAGTCATCTTCTACTCCTAAGAATTTAATGGCAGGAAATCCTTTTTTATGGTCTTCCCACATTTCTTCTTTTATTTCAGAAGGAAAAACCTTTATGTTCTTAAGCTCTTTTTTTGAAAAAAATTTTACTTGCTTAATATAGCTTTCATCTTCCCCTTTTCCAATAATGCCTTTAATAGACATCCTTCCTTTGTGGTTTGAGGAAGTCACATATATCTCAATATTATTCTGTTTTTCTTTATAAGAAGTGAATTGTCTTATATAAGCAATTTTATCTAATTTTACCTTGAGGTTTGTTTCTTCTTTTACCTCTCTTTCCCCACATTCAAAGACAGATTCAGTTCCTTTTAATCCGCCGCCTGGCGGCACCCACCAACTAAACCCTGTTACTGGGTCAACATGCTTAACTAATAATATCTTGTTATCTTCAAAGATTAAAACACCAACCCTTATCCTGTTTTCCAGTTTAACCACTTTTTATTAAATTTATTCAAGCAATTTGCTTATTGATTTA